>OLQY01000837.1_pt1 | contig 31661 bp, 25 predicted proteins | sample 1672851 | NCBI WGS metagenome assembly OLQY01 (sample SAMEA3136730, study PRJEB25190) | human gut metagenome | reverse complement strand
CGTGGGGCAATGAGAACATGGAACGTATGACTACCATCATTATGAATACCTCTGATGATAATCGTGGTCAGCTGTTTTTGGCTTTATTCCAAGGTTTTCCATTTTTGGGAAACCTGCCGATTACCCTCGTTTTTCACGAGGCACCTACAGGCACCCAAGAATAATCTCGACTGCCCCCACCGGCCGACCACCACCGGCCGGTCCATGATGCTCATTCGAGATCTCCCGCCGACGATAGGCGCCCGGACCCATACCGTCTATCCAAGGGGAAGCCAATGAAGGACACGGAGAACAGGCCGCAACCGAGAAAACGCAGGAAATGGGGATCGGTGATCGTCCGCAGGGACGCGGACGGCAACCCGACCAGTTTCCAGGCGCGGTACGTCAACCCGCTCGACCCGCCCAAGAAGGTCGGACGGAACTTCGGCCTGGAATACGAGACGGAGGCCTACAGGTGGCTCGACGAGGAGCGCTACCTCGTCACACTCCACAACAAAGGCATCAGGCAATGGGTTCATCCATCGCAGCGAGGCGCAAACACCATGCCCACATTCAGGGAATACTCCAAGGACTACTTCGACAAATACCGCAAACCGGACGGCAGCAAGCTATCCGGCCGGTCCAACCGATGCAACGGAATCGTACTGCGTCGGCTCAACGAGACGTTCGGAGACACCCCGCTCGACCGCATCACCCGGCAAATGGTAGACGAATGGTATGCAAACGCCAGAGACACGTTGACGGCATGGACGTTCGAACAGGCGGCGCGAACACTCAAACGAATCATGCTCGCCGCCGCGAACGAACAGGCGGATGGCACCCCGCCGCTCATCCCCGCGAGCCCGTGCCGGTACCGCGTCGTCAAACCGCAATCCAAACGACGTGACCAACCGCCGGTCACCGCCGACGAGATCAACAGGCTGGCCGAGCTCTTCCCCGACTACCAGCGGCTCGCGCTCTGGCTCTCCCTTCTGGCAGGCGGACTGCGCCTCGGCGAGGTATGCGCACTGCAACTCAGGGACATCGACCTGGAGAACCTGCAACTCCACGTCCGCCACTCCGTCAACCGCGGCCCCGACGACAGGGGCAAATACCAATTATGCGAGCCCAAGACCAAAAGCAGCAAAAGGGTCGTGCCCATCCCGAAACCACTCGCCCCGCTCATCGAGGCCCATATCAGCCGGTTCTGCAAGGACCGCAAGCCCGACACCATGCTGTTTCACTCGCCTATGCTGGACGATTGGCTGCTCCCGCCCACGACCATCGAACGGACATTCCGCATGGCCCGCGAAAAGATCGGACGCCCCGACATCACCTTCCACTCGTTGCGCGCCACGCACGCCACCATGCTCGTCCTCGAGGGCGGGACCATGCGCGAGACGATGGACGACCTCGGACACACCAGCCTCACCGTCGCGGTGGACAGCTACCAACGGGTCGTCAGAGAACACCACCGCGACACCGTGGAACTCCTCGCCTACCGGTACATGCCATCGAACGATCCGACCGTAATCCGCACGGTCATCGATCAGAAGGAACGCCAGATCGACAAGCTCCGGGACGAAGTGGAAAGACTCAGGAAGATCCTGCTGGAACGGGATACCGGAATACCGACGGACCCGGACACCGTTTTACCGAAAAACCAAAACCGGTAAAGACCGGCATCAAACGGAACAGCCTCACACGTCTAAGTGTTGCAACAAGTACAGCGGCAACGCTTAAACACGTGAGGCAGCCACGGTCGAAGCGCGAGGCAATGCCTTCAACCGACTGGATACCGCGATACCGGAACCGGTAAATACCGAAAAACCGAGATAACGAAACCGGTTTTCAGCCCTCGGAATCCATTACCGTACGACCCTTGCCGAAGAGATGGTCGACGGTATTAGTGTTGTGCATGAGGTAGTTTTAGGATCAGACACATTACGGACAAGATAATGAGTGGAATAAAAGAAACCTTTGGTTTAATTTCTGAAGCCATCAGCACTATGGCGGAAAGCGGCAGCGACTGGCCCTACACTTTGGCAGGAGCCCTTCTCCTTCTGACTGTTGTTGCGCACTGTGCCATTAAGATATCAACTTTGATTGGAGACAACGCATATTCAAGACAGCAGAAGCGTCTTTCAAGACTGTCATCTCTTCGCGAGGCAAAAAAGAGTCATCCTGATGTGCTTCTTGAAGCTGAAATCGACGCAGAGAAAGCAAAAGTGAACAGATACGATGCATGGTGCCGTTGGCGCCAGGAAAAAGCACAAAAACATCGGAATGAACTAATCGAGAATAAAACGTCTCGAAGAAGAGACAGCTTCTTTTTTACTCTTTTTTCTCTTCTGCTCCTTCTTATCCTATGGGCAATACCCTTCTTGCTCAAATGCTCGGGATTGCTTTCCCCTGAGGATGGCAGCGCTTTAAGCAATATTAAAGAGGAAAATTTACCAAGTGTGGTTTTCCTCTTAGCCTTTCTTGTCCTGCCGACAATCTGGATTCCTGTATATATCGTTGCTTACCGTTTATACCGGGCCATCAGAGAAGCAAATAACCCAATATCGATATGGGGGTTTTCCTGGATGTCGGCATCCATGTTGTTCTCGGCGATGATTGCAGTGTCAATTGAGACAGCCACGAAATATACGGCCAAACTTTTAGCCAGGGAGCTAATGCTAGTGGCAATCGCTGCCCTATTTGTTCCTCTAAGCTTTGCCGCGGGATATGCCATCGATTACATAATCGATAGATGGAGATTCGCTAATCGTCCGAACTTGGAAGATCATTATCATGATTCATTATCTTCTCGCCGGAATCGCTACATATTGGCCATCTTTAATTTTGTATTCTGTCTGTGCCTTTCCATCTTATTTGAAGTGTTTTATTTCGAATCGACTATAAATAATATCTACGTATTAGTAGTGTTTGTTGTTATCCTAAGCCTTGCGGCTTTCCTCTCAATCGTAGCTTCTCTCCTTTGTATTATTTCTTTCATCCGCGAGGATGAGTTTGCCCTGCACGGCCATCATGTGATCTTTCATAATGGACAGAAAAGAAAAGACAAAATAATAGGCTATGGTCTTTCAGCGAAAAGCACGTACTATCAGCCTTCAAGCCGGAGGAGGGAACTCATCTTTGAAGGATGGAATACGCAAGAAGACGGCCATGGCGTAAGCATAAGAAACGCGGATGATTTTGACGCGATGGTTCCAAAAGACAAATGCGGGGAAATCAAACTATATGCCCAGTGGAAATCAGCGACGAGATAGGATAAGGACCGCCGCCGACACCCGTAGGGGCCAGGGGTGAGCATCTCATCGCATACGAAGACCCTCGCCCCTGCGTATGGCCGACCGTGTATCCCCGACCATGAATGTTGCAACACTTAGACACCATGGAACATGCACGATCGGATAGAGACTACGGACCGGCTACCGGAACTGGTAAAAGCCGAAAGAACGAAATCCATTCTGCTTTCATTCTTTTACGCCCTATGCACGCCAAGCGCCATAACAATGTTTGCGATGAACTTATCGTATGACAGTAACGTCGATGGTTCATAGGCCACCCCGTCCTCGGGATTCGCAAACACAAGCCAGACGGCCTGGTACAAGCTCTTTCGACGGAGTCGGTCACAGAGCAGCAAAAAACGATCAAGGTACGACGCACCCTCGAAATCAGGGTCAATCGGAAAATGCGCTGACCGCACCCCACGTCCGACAATCCGACTGTCCGGACAATCGTGAACTATCATCACATAGCCCATGACCGGCGGAATACTGCTGGAACCGAGCAGATGCTCATCGAACGCCGTATGCGCGTCAAATGCCGAGCCAATTGATTCCTCCGCGCGGTTGTTGGCGTTGTTCCCGAAGGAACTGTTAATGCTCTTCAATTCGATAGCGCTCACGAGTTCGCCATTGTCAAGCGCCAGCAAGTCCCAGTTCTTGGTGGGACGGAACCAGCCCGGTAATGTGCACATGCGTCCTTGGTCATAGACCTCATCAGGATAGAAACCCGCATTAATGAGATCGTCACGAATGATAGCTGCAATCGGATCCAGGTGCTTTCCAGACGTGATCCCCTGACGTGCTCCCTGATCGGAATGCCCTGCTGCAGCCTGTGCCTCGCGGGCACGTCGAGAATCAGGTTGACAACCCATTTTTTCGTATAGACAACACCGTGGTGCACAGATGCCATAATCCTCCTCCTGAAATCAGATACTCCTCAGTATCACCTATTAGAAACCGACAAGGAGTATCGGCCCGGCCCGTGAAACGCTGTCCTCAGACGGCCAAACACCGGAATCCCCAGCATCCCTTCCGCGGGCGGGTGGTTGTCCCTCAGCATGGTGGCGCGGGCGGAGCAGAAAAGTTCTCCGCGCGGCGTCGCATCTCGAATTCAGATATAGCTTCAATTCCGAACATCACGCCACTCCCTTTCTCCCTGATTCTCATTTCGTGGCCCCGGGCCTTCGGCCTAATGGCCCATATGGCGCCCAGAACCTTTGTGACTCGTCGTTTCAGAAAATAAATTCTACAGGCGCGAATCGAACGTGGGGGCGGCGGCCCGGCTCATGGCGCGACGTTCGGCCCTGGTGGGCCGTTCGAGCACCCATTCGGCGAACGCGCGGATGATGACGGAGGCGACGATCACGCCGATGGATCCCCAGAAGCACGGGACGAAGTCCGGCTTTGCATGGTCGGTCCAGAACCAGACGACCAGAGCGAGGAGCAGCGCCAGGCCGGCGGCCAGAGCGGCGAGCTTGTGGAACACGAGGGCGATCGTGCGGATGGGATGCGTGACCAGTCCCACCGCCAACGCGACGACGACGAGCAGGGCGACGAAGCCGGTGACGATGATGGCGATGCCCAGGTATATCGCGAGCATATAGAGTCCGAACATGATCGACCTTCCTTCTCTCTTTTCTATTTCGTTTCTTCAGGCAAGTAGGTGTAGGCGACGGCCGCACCCTCCGCCTCAAGCAGCGCGGCGGCCTCGCGAACGGCGGCGGCACGGCGCTTCACGGACTCCTCGGCCCGGACCCAGTCGGGCAGTCCCTCGGGCAGGCCGGAGACGCGGGAGAACGAGAGCACGGCCCTTTTCTCCCCCCTGTGCCGTTCCACGATAGCCGCGACGGCGCGCCTGTGTTCGGCAAGATAGTATTCGAGCATGGTTCTCATCCCCTCCGAGGGTTGGATCCGGTATTTCTCCGACTCGTATTTCTTGACCATGTCCACGGTAAGGTTCGCAAGCACGGCCACGTCGTGCTGGGTCATGCCGATGCGTTCGCGCGTCGCGCGCATCCACGCCTTCGCCTCGCTCCAATCCTCTTCCGCCATGACCCCTCCTAGATATAAGAAAGCCGGATCCGCCTGCGCGAACCGTGATTATACCTTTAGTATAATCGAGGTTTTCTACAGGGCGGACCCGGCGTTTCCCGGAGCACGGTCGAAGCTGTGCCCCGTTCCGTCACTCGGCCGATGCCGATGGATTATCGTCGGTCATGGTCTGCTGTGTCTCCGTCATTTCTTTTTCCTTTCCTTGTTGTTATTGCCGAAGTCGAAGGCGATGCCCTTGTCCTTGTCGATGAGGAGCGCGGCGTCGAACGTACTGCCCTTCCTTGAGGTGAAGCCCTTGAGGCTGACCTTCCGGCCGTCGAGCAGCCTGCGCATGGTCATGTCGGTGATGGTCTTGCCGGCGATGGTCGTCCAGGCGCGCCAGCCGCATCCCTCCGTGGTATTCCATGTGCCGTCGGGTTGTTTCTCTCGCCGGTTGGTGGAGCATTGGAACACCTTGCCCGTTTTGACGACGGGCTTGCCGCAGCGTGGGCAGTCTCCGAACGATTCCGCGTTCCGTGTTTTCGTCTGCACGTGGTCCTGACGGACGGCGGTCTGCGCGTCGGCCGGGATGCGGGCGGCGAGGTCGCGGAACTCCGTTTCGACCTGCGAGGCCGCGGCCTGGCTGTGTTCGACCTCCGAGAGGCGTCGTTCCATGCCTGCGGTCAGTGCCACGTCCTTGAGCTTCGGGGCGACCACGTCGATCAGGGATCGGCCCTGTTCGGTGGAGCGGAGCTGCTTGCCCTTGCGTTCCACGTATCCGGTGCGGATCAGCTTCTCGGCGATGATCAATCGCATTACGCATCACATCCGATCATCAGTAGTTGCCGGACGCCCACGTGGGTCGTCCGGCATCCGACGTGTCCGGTCCGGCGGCGTCCTGCGGGGCGGTCTCGTCGTCCGTCGTCTGGATGTCGGATCCGGTCGTCTCCGGATCCGATTCGGCGACGGTCTCCGGTTCGGCGGGCGGGGTCTTTCTTCCGCCCGGCGCGGCGACGAGCTCGCCCTTCGCGTCGAACGCGATGTTCTTCTCCGTTCCGGTCATCGCCAGCTTGTCCGCGATCATCGTCCGGCTCATGCCGGGGAACGCCTCCTCGAATTGCCTCGCCGCGTCGCGCAGCGCCTGCGCGCTTTTGCGGAAATTGTCGAGGCGGTTGTCGAACTTCTTCGCCGCCGTCTCCTTGCGTTTGAACGACTCGCGTTCGTCGCGCAGGAAGTCGTCCACGTAATCGGATGCCATGTCCGTGTTCCTTTCCAGTCTTTTTCATCCCGGTTTTAATCCGGCTGGAACCATGTTCACGCGATCGGACGTGCGCCGGTTTGGACAGTCGGGCTCCGCCAGGATCACACGCTTGTGATCCTGGCTTCGCCGGAAACGGAGCGCGGCCCTGGGCCGCGCGCTATCTTCGCCGATCCTTCCGGGATTTCCAGGCGTCGACGCCTGGAAGGGAACGGTCGGCCATGGTTCATCATCACAGCCCCGCGCCCGCGTCTTCGGAACTGCGTGTTCCATGCTCCGCTCCGGGAGGGCTTCGCCCGATTATCCCGAAGCGGGCACGGCCCACGCGTCCTCCACCGCGCGGCGGGACCGCGAAGCTGCCCCATGTCCGGCGAAAGGAAAACAGGAACGCCGGCGGGACACTAAGGAGTGGAACCATGCAGATGGAACCGATGGAATTGCAGCACGCCGTCTTCGAGACCGACGGGGGACGAATCGACGCGATGTGGAGCGACGTACGGCTCCACGCGAGCGACATTCCCGACGGATGGCACTGCTACGCCGTCAGGGGCGGCGACGGTGGATGGCCGCCATGCAGCATCGAGAAAACAGTATGGGTCAACCACGCGGGCGACATCATCACGCCCGACGACCTCGACCCACTGCTCGAAAGGAACGGGTGGATGCTCGCCATCAGGGACTGGTGGTTCACCGACGAACCGTTCGGGCGCGCGGAATGAAAGGAGACATGGACATGAAGGAGAAGAACAGGGCCGAGGAATGGTTCCGGGCCAAACACGACGAGCTCGCCGAAACGGCGCGGGCCAACCTCGCCGCACACGACTTGGAACCCGGACAGGAGGCCTACCATCTGGACAGCCTCCACTATGTGACCGCCGAACAGATGGAGGCCATATGCCCGACGGGCATCGACTTCGACCGGTACGCGACTCTGGCGAACGGCAGCGTCGGATACGACGAGGCCGACGCGCATTGGGCCGACGCGGCATGGTGGGACGAACAGGCGCGAACCATGTGGGACGAGGTCGACGACATCCCTGACGACGGCCTCTACTGGACAAGCGTCGAAGACTAAAACGTCATCGCCGTTCCCGGCCAAGTGACGCCCCGGGACCGATGCCGCCCGCATGACGCGGGCGGCGCCTCCGGCGGCCAGAGGACGACTACCGTCCTCTGGACTCCACGCGCCGGGAACCGTTCCCGGACCCGACAGGGCGTCGCCGTGGCACGGAGGCCACGTCTCGCCGACGGGAAACGGAGCACGGCACCAATGCCGCGCGCATCCCGAGGATTTTCTTTTGACCGGCCGGCTGACGCCTTGATCATAGCGGCACGCGGAACCCGTCAACGCCCGCGCAGCGAAACCCGTGGTTTCGACGCGTTCTCATGACGGAACCCGCTACCACCGCTAGCGCTTTCGCTTGACCATCCGGTCAAAAGAAAAATATCCTAGAATGGAAGACAACGAAAACAAGGAGGCGGACATGCCGGTCATCAGCATGAACGCGGACGACCATGTTCCGCCGCACATCCACGCCAGATACCAAGGCCACGAAGCGTCCTTCACCTTCGATGGCAACCTGCTCAAGGGAGACCTCCCGCGCAAGCAGCGCAAACTGGTCGAGGCATGGGTGCTGCTGCATGCCGAAGAGCTGGAAGCCGACTGGGAGCTGGCCTTCAACCTCGAGCACCCATTCAGAATCGACCCGCTACGCTGACAAGGAGGCAACGGACATGACCATCGACTATTCAATCAAAGTGACCCAATGCGAGCCCATGCCCGACTACAAGCTCAAGGTCACCTGCTCCGACGGCGCGACCGGAATCTTCGACATGTCCCGATACATCGACCGCGGCATGTTCAAACCGCTCAAGGACCCGCAGACGTTCGACCGCGTACGCCTCGCGTTCGGCGTGCCCTCATGGCCCGGCGACATCGACATCGCCGCGGAACGCGTCCGCTCCGACATGCAAATCATCTAGAAGCCCACGCGCATCCGCCCCGACCGTCATCAAGACGGCCGGGGCCTTTTCATGCCCGTATGCATGACGGACATGACGCGCCACCAACGACCCACCGGCCCCGCGATTTTTCGCGGGGCCTTCTCGTTTCCCTGCTCCCAGTGTCCAAACCCATCGCCGTTTCCACGACGGACGATTGGCGTAAGACACCGGCCGTCCCCTCAAGGCCATGGGCGAAAGGAGCAAGGAGTGAACGCGATCATCCTTCACGGCATTGCGCAATCATGCCGTGCGAAATCACTCCCAATCAATGAAATTGATATGGGAGTAGCAAGCGACGTGATTGTAGCTACAATCACTCGATTCGCGGTGCGAATCGGCTTGCCGGGAAGACCCGTACCCCATAGTCGGCAGAGCCTCCAGACCGCTCACGCGGCATCACAGAAAACCCAACTCCGCACCTCCAAGAGAGGTGTGAAATGAGCTGGGCAGCAGGCAGAGATCGGAACATCTGCAAGCGAATCACGTTCACTCAGGACGAGTGGGAGCAGGTGCGGAATCTGTATGAGGAGCTGACCAGGTACGCGCCGGAGCACCGGTCGTTCAGCTCCTACGCGCGCAGGATGCTGTCCGAACGACGAATCCACGTCACCGAGATCAGACCGTTGACGGACCCCGAGCCGCTCGCCAAAGAGATCGGCCGCATCGGTGTGAACGTCAACCAGATAGCCCACTGGGCCAACGCGAACGAGCACATCACCGCCGAGCAGGTGGCCGAGCTCCGCGCGTCGTTCGCCCGCATCGAGCGTCTGCTCGGCGACCTGTTCGTCGACAAACGCGAAGCCCGGAAGGACGTGTGAGCATGGCGGTGGTCGAGCTCGGCAGGCCCGTGAAATCGAATCTCGGCGGCCCCAACGGGGCGATGGCGTACATCATCAATCCCGCCAAGACCGACGGCGGAAGACTGGTCAGCTCCAACTACGAGCGGACCGGAACGGACTACGACGCGCTGGCCGATCCAATGCTCGAAGACAACGAGAACTCTCCCAAAGGCATCCGGAAGAACAGCCGTCTGGCGTACCACATCAAGCTGAGCTTCAGTCCCGACGACCCCGTGACACCGGAGAAGGTGCACGAGCTCGGTGTGGAGTTCGCACACCGCATCACCAGTGATGAATACAAGTTTGTGGTCGCCACGCACACCGACCGGCACCACCTGCACGACCACATCATGGTGTGCGCCGCCTCCCGGTACGGGAGACATCTGAAGGCCGAGCTGCCCAAGGACATCATCGACCAGTGGCGCGCGGTCAGCGACGAGATATGCCGCCGCGAGGGGCTGAGCGTCGTGTTCAACCCCGTCGTGGAGGAACAGACGCGCAAGATGCGGGACGGTACGACAGCCGAAGGCGACGACGGAACGTCGCCGGCGCGCGACCCCAAATACGTCGATGAAGCACCCGTGCGGAGCGCGAACGAACCGGAGACGAAGGCGCGGAAGGTCTCGGGCGGGGAGCCGTTGGAGCGCCGGTACGGCATGTCGATGGAGGAGATCTACGCGTCCGCGAAGGGCATGGGCGTCAAGGACAGGCTCCGCATGCTGATCGACCTGACCTCGTCCACGGCGGAGAACTTCGAGGACTGGAAGGACATGCTCGACATACGAGGCGTGGACGTGACGGTCCGCGGCCAGCACCTCACGTACACGCTCAAGGACACCGGCTTCAAGATCCGCGACGCGAAACTCGGCCAGGCATACGACATGACGAACATCATGGCCGGGCTGCAAAGCACGCCCGTCATCCCCATCACGTTCAACCGCAGACTCGTCGCCAAGCAGACCAGGAAGACGATCACCGTGTGGCTGCCAGGCACCCACCGGAAGAAGAAGATCACGTTCGACGCGAAGCGCCTCGTGGACGACGGCGGCTCCACGCTGCGCGCGTTCCTCCCCCGCGACCGCGACCAGATCATCCTCGACCCGTCCAACCGGTACGCCGGCAAGACCCCGACGCCCGGCCTCTACCAGTGGTTCGGCGAGCCCACGAGCCGACTCGAACCACTGACCTCGCCCGAACGGCTGCCCCTCAGATACGGGGTCAGCCCCGCCCAGCAGCACTACTACCAGGCGCAGGCGCGCCGCCTCGACCGCCTCGCCGGCGAGGCGAAGGCGCTGAACGCGGCGATCCGCTGGACCAGGCTCGCGGGCGGCGACAGCGCCAAGGGACTCAGGCTGCTGCGCGGGAAGGTCCGCGAATCGCACGACGAGCTCCAGGCCGCCGTCATCGCGCTGCACGACGCGATCCAACGCGGCGACCCCGACCTCGTTGCCGAGACGCGAGGCGATATGGAACGCCGCGAGGCCCTGTGCGACCGGTACGAGGGCGAGCTATCCGCCATCGAACGGGAGATCCACGCGACCCGCGACCGCGAGCAGACGGAGAACGAGCAGCGCGAACGACAGCAGCAGCACAAGCGTGGACGGTCCATCTGAACCGTCCCAGGAAAACACCAACCGACAACAGAAAGGAAACCGCAATGCCAATCGAGGAACAGGCGGAGGAGAAGATCCAGAACGCCGTCCAGACCATCATCACCGGAGGCGCGAAGCTCATGCTCAGAATTCCCAAGGGCGTGGCCATGGCGATGCTCCGCGGCGGCATGAAACTCGCGAAGACCGGTGTGCACGCCGCCGGCGAGGCCGTGAAGGACAGGATCGACAGCGGCGAGATGTCCGAGAAACGACTGCAGCAAAAGAAGGACGGCGACCTGCACGAGCTGCAACTCGACGACTCGACCATGCGCGAGGTGCAGCACAGCCTCAGAAAGTCCGGCATCGACTACCACCTCGAACGCACCGACCAGGGCCAGTTCATCCTGCACTTCGCCGGCAGGGACGAGGACCATGTCCGTCACGCGGTGCAACGCGCGTTCAGGGGAATGGGCCTGGACGTAGCCGACGACGACTTCACCGTCGAGCAGACGGAACAGCAGGAACGGACGACGGAACAGACCCGAAACGATACGGAACCACCGGCGCGGGAGACGCCGGACGAACCGGCGGCGAAGCCCATGCCGACGCAGCGCATCGCCTGGGACTTCGTGGACCCGGAGGTCATGGAGATGGCCGCGAACAGCCTCGCCGCCCGGCATCCCGAGCTCTCATGGGACAGGCTCATGGGCGACACAACGTGCGACGAGCAGTCCGGCCGCGACTTCGCGGACCGGATCATCGGCAAGGCCGCGGCCGACCCGAGCCTGCGCGACGAGCTCGACGTCATCCTGCGCGACGACTACGGGCAGGGCGCGCAAACCCAGGAGCAGAACCGTGCGCAGACGCCCGAACCAAGCCGGGAGACGCCGGCAACGGAGCCGGAAAACCAACCGGAACCCACGCCGGCCGAGGCCCGGGCGCAGGCCGAGCAACAGCAGACGCAGACCAGGGCAGGCAATCCCGGGCCGGCCGGCAAGGAGCGGAAACCGAAGCCGATCCGATCGAAGAAGGCGCTGCTCGAACGCTTCAAGACCCGGCTCAACGAGAACCTCGCCGAGCAGAAGAACCACATGCCACCCACCCAGAACAGGGACCGCACGCCCCGCAAGGGCCGCTGAAAGGAAACCATAATGAACCAGCAGGAACAAGCGACAAAACGCGCCGCGATCTTCCAGGACACCATCAACGGGACCAACGACCCTACCCCATGGCCGGTGTCCATGTGGGCCTCGTCCGGCGACACGATATGGACGGCCGGCACGGCAAGGACGGCCGGCGAGGACTCGGTGGGCATGATCTACGGTCCTGGCGAGACCATCGTTCACCGGAATGCAATCGCCGGCGACGTGACCCGCGCCACCGAATCCTTCGCCCTCAGACCGTCGGACGGGCAGAGTCCGATGGACGCGATGCTCGCGGGCATCGAACAGTGGAACCACCGCCATCCCGACCGGTGGGACACCGTGGCCACGCCGGGCGAGTACCGCATGACGGATCCGACAACCGGCAGGCCGCTCCCGATGGGATGGAGCGCCAGCCTCGCCGTGGCCGCGTCCGCGGCGGGCCGGCTCGACCCCGACCTGCTCCAGGCCAGCCTCATGCAGAACGCGGTCGAACACGAGCCGCGCCCCTGCGTGTTCTTCCTGGAGGACAACGGATACGACCTCATGGTCTTCTCCTGGCATCGGAACCAACAGGGACTGTTCAACGCGATGAGCTTCAAGCACCTGCAATACGACGACCTGAGCATGCAGGTCACGACCATCAGCCACAGCGAGGACATGAGGGAAGCCTTCCCCGCGAAAGCCATGAGCGACGGCGAGCTGCTCACCCAAAGCCGCGTGTACCGGGATGAATACCAGTACTGGCGCGAACGCGACGGCGGACCCGTCGTCCAAGGCATGACCGGCCGCGTCATGCGCAGCGGACTGCTCAAACCGGGACTGGAGCAGAAGCCGCTGCTGACCCTGAACGACGGACGCCGCGCACCGGACTGGAACGAGTTCATCGACCGGGCCGCCATCTCGATCCTCCAGGGCCGACCCGTCTCGCCGACGCCCACGCTCCCCCAGCAGGAACAGCCGGAGCGGACCGCCGAACCCACGGCCGCGACACAGACGCCAGCCCGGACGGACGCGGCGACGAAACAGGTCTGGCCGAACGCATGGGTGGCGAACAGGCTCGCGCACACCTATATATTGCACGCGAAGGACGGCCGCGACTGGCCGAAGATGATCGTCGGCCTCCCCCGCGGCACCGCCATCGACGGACAGGACCTGACCGGCTGGGCCACCGACATGTTCATGAGCGCGAAGAACCGGAGGCAGAAGAGCGAGGGACGGGCCGTCAACCTCAGATTCAGACCCGGCACCCCGGTCGAACTGTTCACCGGCCGCGGCACGGAACGCCGCACCATGCAGGTCGACCCGCAGACGCTCGTCCAGGCGATCGCCGCCGCGCAGAAACGCAGCCGCGACGCCGAGCAGACGCTCGACACGGCATCGGTGGAACTCGCCTCGAAGACCGTAGAGGAATCCTGGCCCCAGATCGAACGCATGCAGGGCCGGTTCGCCGAATACCAGCGCGACGGCGCGTACAAGCCGGCCGTCGCAATGAAATGGGCGCGCCGCCTCGTCGACCGGACCGCCGGACCGGACAAGGACCGGTGGACCAGCCGCCAACGCCGCCAGGCCGCCAGACTGCTCATCCAGGAACTCGCCGGCACACAGGATCCAACGCGATCCACGGACGAGACACGGGACCGGCCGGCCGTCGGGCAAGCCGCGCCGGAAGCCGGCAGGACGTCCACCCCCATGAGCGCGAAACCGGACAAGACGACGGAACAGGCACGAGCCACCGGCACGACCGGATCGCCATCCCCGGCCGCCGACCAGGAAACGGAATCCGAAACGCCGGAACCGGCGCGCCATGACGGCCCGGAACGACGGCACGCGGACCTGAAGTCAACGCTCGACCGGTTCCGGACCAGGCTCAAGGAGAACCTCGACGAACTCAACACCACCCCGCCCGCCAGCGGCCCCGACCGGAACCGCGGACAGCGGAAAACCCTATAGGAAAGAAAGGAGCAGACCATGGCGAGAAGACGCCTATACGCGAAACGGACCGCCTCGGCCGAATACGAACAGCTCGACCTGTTCGGCATTCTCGAGGAGGAGCGGAAGCAGGCCGACAGGACGGCGGAACAGGTGCGCGGATACGAGATAACGGTGGGCCACACCGCGGTGCAACGGCTCCGCGCACGCGGAGCGGACGACGAGACGATAGCCGCCGTCGCGGCCGAATACCGGGAGAACCGGCTCCGCGGACTCGGCCGACGGGATGCGAGGATCGCCGCCGAGAACAGTCTCGGAGTCGGCGCCGCCACGCCCGGCGAAACCACGCCGCAACCTGTGGTAAAACGTTTCACACAATCCTCCGGCATGGAAAACAACACTAAGGAAAGGAACGACGATGGACGAGATGACATGGACCGACCCGCAGCTCAAGGCACGCTACGAGAAGAACCTCAAGGCGATGGAGCAGCGCCGGGCGGCGCATCCGGAACTGTTCAACAAGTGGGCGCTGCCGTACAAGGTGTTCACCCGCAGCAGCCTGCACGGAATCCAGAACATGCGCATCAACTGGCTGATGGACAACCATCCGCAGCAGTTCAGGGAGATGATGATGGCCAACGTGCTCGAGGAGCATCTGCGGGACATCGAGGAGCGAACGAGGGAACGCCAGGCGCAGATCATGGACCGGCTGATGGAGTCCAGGCACCTGCTCAACCGGACGGACTGCCTGAAGGCGGCACCCCAGATGACCGACCTGGACCGGCTCAACGGGATGAACGAGGCGCAGGCGGAGTCGATGAGCATGGCGATCCACGAGATCGTGGAGAGCTTCTAGCATCCCTCGACGCGCAGCGCGCGCGTTCGCCCCGCGAACGCGCCGAGGCGAACATCCGCGCGATCCGGACGCTCAAGGCGCTCGACGGGAACGGCGACGAGCCGCTCTCCGCGGAGCAGCTGGACGCGCTGCGCGGATACTCGGGATGGGGCGGATGCGCGGACGCGTTCTCCGACAAGCCCGAATGGGCCGGGCTGAACGCCGAGATCCGCGACCTGCTCGACGACGACGAGTACGCGCAGGCGCGCGCCTCCACACTGACCGCCTACTACACGCCCGGCCCCGTGGTCAGGGCCATGTGGGACGCGCTCGACATCGGAAGCACACCGATCCAGGTGCTGGAGCCCGGGTGCGGCACCGGCAATTTCATGGCCGGCATCCCGGACGACGCCCACGCGCACGTGTCCGGCGTGGAACTCGATCCGATCAGCGCGCGCATCGCGGCCGCGCTGAACCCGGACGCCACCATCCTCAACGCGGACCTCACGGACTGCACCATCCACCCGGGATTCGACCTGGCCATCGGCAACGTGCCCTATTCGGGCGACATCAGCCTCGACTACCGGACCATGGACGGCGGCACGTCCCGTCTTCCCCTGCACGACTACTTCATCGAACGCTCGGTGGACGCGCTGCGCCCGGGCGGCGTCGCCATGCTGCTGACCAGCAGGTACACGCTCGACAAACGCTCCGAGACCATGCGCGCCGACCTCGCGAGGAAGGCCGAGCTCGTCGGCGTGGTGCGCCTGCCTTCCTCGACGTTCGCCCGTCAGGCCGGCACCGAGGCCGTCACCGACGTGCTCGTGCTGCGCAGACGCGAACGGACGCTCGACCGCACGCCCGACGAGGCATGGATCCACTCCACGCCGATCGCCGTGCCCGGATACCAGGACGTCACCGTCAACGTCAACCAGGCGGTCGCCGGCGACATGGCCGCGCACGCGGTGGGCGACATCAGACCGGTGATCGGACGGTTCGGCGGCGACTCCGACGTCGTCTTCCAGGGCGACGCGGAACAGGTCGGCGACCGGCTCCGCGAACTGCTCACCACGCAGATCGCCCACGGAAGACCGCTGACGCTGGGCGGGACGGAACCGGACGGACGGGCGGAGATCACGGTCCGGCCGGACCACGTGGCACCGTTCGAATACTCCGTCGACCAGCGCGGCGTGGTCTGGTACGGCGACGGCACCACCGTCACCGAGATAGCCCACGGCCAGGGCGACGAGGCGCGCCGACTGCGCGGCATGATCCGCCTGCGCGACCTGGCGCGCGAGCTCCAACGTCTCGAACTCGACCCCGCCCGCGTGGACGACCCTCTCGTGGAGGACAAGCGCGCCGAGCTCGACCGGGCATACGACCGGTTCGCCGGCAAGTTCGGCCGACTGTGCGACCGCGCCAACCGGCGCGCCTACAGCGGCGAGGAATCCGGCTGCCATCTCGTCATGGCATTGGAGGAGACCGACGAAAAGGGAAGGTTCGCCGGCAAGGCGAAATGCCTCTCGCAGCGGACCATCAGTCCGGTGCCGCCCATGCCCGACCACGCCGACAGCCTGGACGACGCGCTGGACATCAGTCTCGACCGCGCCGGCGGGGTCGACCTGGAACTCATCGCGCGCCTGGCCGACACCACCGTCGAGGAGGCCGAGACCGGTCTGGGCGACCGCATCATCCGTGACCCGGACACCGGCGAGGTCATGCCCGCCGAGGACTACCTCGCCGGAGACGTGGGGACGAAGCTCGACCACGTCACGGCCATGGCCGAACACCTCAGACGCCGGGCGGCACGCGAGGCCATGACGGAGTTCGCGGCATCCACCTACGCGACATCGGAGGACATGCCCGCCATAGAGCAGGCACGCGAATGGATCGACACCGCGGGAACGGACGTGTGGCGCAGCCTCACGGACCCGTACGCCGCCGAATCCTACAGGGATCCGACGCCGGTCATCGAACGCATCAACGACGGACGGCACGGATGGACCATGGGCTGGAACCGCAACCCGGAACTCGTCCTCGCCCTCGCCTGGCGGGCGGTGGAGGAACTGCCCGAGCGCCACTCACGCGTCACCCTCGAACGATCCGACACCGGAGAGCGGAAGCCGTGGCACGCGCCGGCATGGCACCGATCGCACGGCACCAGCCCACTGTGGGACGCATTGTGCTGGACATGGCGCGACGGCGACGCGCCACAGCACTACGCGCCGATCCTCGCCGACCGGCGCATGCCCGTCAGGGACCTCGCCCTGTTCGTCCACAAGATCGCCCACACCGACCGGCTCGAAACCGCCGACAAGACCGCGATCCTCTCCAACCTGTTCGAGAGCTATTCGGCCCACGACGAGCATGGCAGCACGATATGGACGGACACGACCATCGGCGCGATGGCACGCCGTCTCATGCCCGGCACCGACGACCCCACGCGGCTCGCCGAACGGCTCGCCACCGACATGTCGGTCAGCGAATGGATCTGGGGCATCGCCCGCGACCTGCCCGACCTGCGCCAGGGAGCGGCACACGACGCCTACGGCGCGCCGCCACGCGCCATCGACGCGCGCCCCGACGACTACCAGGCGTTCCGCGCACGCCGCGAGGAACAGCTCGGACAATGGCGGAAGCAGCCGGAGCACGCCGAGGCCGCGCGCGCCGACCAGACGGACGCGGAACGGCTCGAACACGTGGCCGATCTGCTGGAACGCGTACAGCCCACCCCGCTGGAGACCGAGCAGATCAAGGCGCCGCTGGGGGCCCCGTGGATCCCCGCCAGGGACGTCCACGACTTCATGATGGAGACGTTCGACGTGCGCGGCCACGGGCTCACGCCCGGCAAGCTCTCCCAGTACTCGGTCGACTGGATCCCCCAGCTCGGACAATGGCGCGTCGGCTACTCGGGCGGCGGCGACATCGACTACAAGGCAGCAAGGACGTACGGCACCGAGGACCGCAACCCGTTCCAACTGCTGGAGGCGTGCCTGGACAACGCGCAGATCACCGTCACCAAGGACTCCCCCACGGAGACCACGGCGTCCGGCAAGCCCAAACGGGTCAAGGACCAGAAGGCCACGATGGCCGCCATCGAGAAGGCCAACGCGATCCGCGACGCGTGGAACCAATGGGTGTTCAAGGACCCCGACCGCGCGCAAAGGCTCACCGCCCTGTACAACCGCAGATTCAACGGCATGCGGCCCCGCCACGTCGACGGATCCTACCTGACCACGCCCGGCATCGCCCACGGCGTCGCCCTGCGTCCGCATCAGAAGGACGCGGTGGCCCGCGCCCTGCGCAGCGACGAGGGGACCCTCATCGCGCACGTCGTCGGAGCCGGCAAGACGTTCGAGGGCGTCGCCCTCTCCCACGAGGCGAAACGCCTCGGCAAGGCGTCCAAGCCGATGCTCGTGGTCCCCAACCACCTCGTGGACCAGTGGGCCGGCGACGTGCTCAGGCTCTATCCGGCCGGACGGGTCCTCGTCATGGACAAGGACGCGCAACGCAACCCCGAATCGGTGAGACGCTTCTGGGGCCGGGTCGCCACCGGCGACTGGGATGCGGTGATCGTGCCGGAGAGCCGGTTCAGCCAGCTGCACGTCAGCAAGGAACGACGGCTGAGGAACATGCGCGCCCGCGTCGACGAGTTCGCCCAGGCCGTCGAGGCCGCCGCCAAGGCCAGAGGCGACAAGGACCCCACCGTCAAACGGCTGGAGGCGGCGCGCAAAAGCGCCGAGACCGCCATGCAGCGCCTGCGAGACGGCAAGGAGTCGCGCGACGACAAGGCACTGGCGGGCATCGAGTTCGAATCTCTTGGCGTGGACATGCTCATCGTCGACGAGGCCCACCACTTCAAGAACCTCGGCGTGCCCGTCGCATCCGCCGACCTGGGCATGCAACTGTCGTCCGCCGCGAAATGCGAGGACCTGCTCGACAAATGCGAATGGCTGCGCGAGGCCAGGCACGGAGGCAACATCGCGTTCATGACCGGCACGCCGGTCTCCAACTCCATGAGCGAGCTGTACAACATGCAGCGCTACCTCGCGCCCGGAACCCTCAAGGCCCAGGGCCTCGACACGTTCGCCGCATGGGCTGGCGCCTACGGCCAGGTAGTACCCACCGTGGAACTGAAGCCCGAAGGCAACGGATTCCAGGTCAAGCAAAGGTTCGCGCGCTTCCAGAACCTGCCCGAACTGATGAACGCGGTGAAGCAGTTCACCGACATGATCACCAACGACGACATCCAGCTGCCGCTGCCCGAACTGGAGCAGGTGCCCGTCCCCGTGCCCATCACCGACCGCCAGAAGAAGGAGATGGAGGAACTGTCCGACAGGGCCGACCTCGTGCGCGACGGCGACGTGCCGCCGGAGGTCGACAACCTCCTGCGGATCACTGGCGACGGGCGAAAGATCGCCCTCGACCCCAAGCTCCTCAAAGGCCACGAGAACGACCGCCCCCTGGAGAACGGCAAGATCCAGGCATGCGCCGAGAACGTCGTCCGGATCTGGCAGGAGGAGACGCCACGCCTGGGCACGCAGCTCGTCTTCTGCGACTCGAGCACGCCCGCGTCGGGCGGATGGAACGCCTACCAGGACCTCAAGGACCGCCTCATCCAATTGGGCGTGCCCGCCGAGCAGATAGCGTTCGTGCACGACGCCGGCGACAACCCCGCCAGACGCGAGCAACTGTTCGCCAAAGTCAGATCCGGCGAGATCCGCGTGCTGATGGGAAGCACCCAGAAGCTCGGCACCGGCACCAACGTGCAGGAACGCCTCGCCGCGATCCACGACCTCGACTGCCCATGGAGGCCCGCCGACCTGGAACAGCGCCTCGGCCGAATCCAGCGCCAGGGCAACACGTACGACCACGTGCGCGACTACCGGTACGTGACCGAGGGCACGTTCGACGCGTACAGCTACCAGACCGTGGAACGCAAGCAGCGGTTCATCAGCCAGCTCATGAGCTCGAAGAGCCCCGCCCGCGAGGCCGTGGACCTCGACGCCGACGTGGTGACCCTCGCCAACATCAAGGCGCTGGCCACCGGCGACCCCGACATCCAACGCCGCATGACATTGGAGAACGAGATCAACCAGCTGAAGCTCCTGCGCGCCTCATGGGCGCAGCAGAAGGCCGACACCCGCAGGGACATCAACCAGCAGCTCCAGCCACGCATCGAGGGGATCCGCCAGGCGATCCGCGAGAAGACCGACGACAAGCCGCTCGCGTCCAAGGCCCTGAGCATCCACCAGACCGCACGCATGAACGGCAAGTGGGAGGGCATGACCATCAACGGCCGGCCGGTCGGCGACCGGCAGACCGCATGCAGGCTCCTCCACCAGGCCGCCCACCAGGCGCACGACGGGGACACGATCGCCGAATACGACGGACTGCCCGTCATCGCACGCAGGGCGGCCACCACCGGACGGATCACCCTGGCCGTCAAGGCCGTCCACGAGCACGAATCCGGTACCGAGATGCCCGGACCCTACCTGACCGGACCTTCCAGCATCGTCAGCCAGCTCGACCGGATCGTCAAGAACATGGCCACCGACCCCGGCAAGCTCACGGAACGGCTGGCGGACGCCGAAAGGGAACTCGCCGCCGCGCAGGAGACGCTGGCCGAACCATTCGCCCACGAGGACGAGTACCGGCAAAAACAGGCAGAACTCGAACGGCTGACGTCCAAACCCGACGAACCCCGGGAGACGGAAAGTAGAGACCAGGAAACCAAGGAAAGGAGCGCAGGAATGCCATTGACAACGGAAAACGCCAGACGACTGCTCGAACAGGACCACGACGTCACTGAAGTCACCCAGGGCGGCAACGCCATGGCCGACCGCGAACACACCGTCATCGACCCGGCCGACCCAGCCGCCGAGAAAACACTCGCCAAGGCGGTGGAGGGCTGGGAACGCGCGGGCGGCCTACACACGGCCCGCGCAGCCGGGACGAGCCATCTGGCCGCGAACCAGCCGCCGGAGGAATACGCCTACCGGTGGCGGAAACCCGGGGACCCCGACAGGCACATCGCATACCTGAGCACCGCCTTCGACCGCGACCAGGCGATGAAGGCGAGGGAGGACGCCGGATACGTCGTGACGAAGGTCGAGGAGGACCCGGCCATACTCTACGAGCAGCACCGCAAGGCGTCCTGCATGCGCGCGAGACACATCCTGGAACGATACGATTCCCCCGACCCGGCCGCGGTCGGGATCCTGCACGGAATCGTGGGCGAGGTCAACGCACACGACCCCGAGGACTACCTCGCCGCATACCTCACCTACCCGTCAGACAAGGCGGTCCAGCTCGCCGGCGACGGCCTCACCGCCGCGGACATCGCGGAGAAACGCAAGATGGGCGGATGGAACCCGCAGACAGATCCGCTCATGCTCATCAACGAGCAGGGCGACTGGACGGGCGTCACCCAGCAGCAGGCCGACCAGATCGTCTGGGACAACCGCGAGGAGATCCTCGAGCGCGCATCGGACGACAACGAACTGTCAACCTGGACGCTGAGCCGGCTCGACCAGCTGAAGGAGCACGAGCCGGACCATGCCCTGGACCGCGACCAGCCGGAACCGGAACACCAGGCGCCCGCACGGGAGCAACCCGCGCCCAGGCGCCACGGACTGGGACTGTAGTCCCCCGCAGGGGGCGGCGCGCGGCTTCGCACGCCGCCCCTCACCTTATGCAAACGACAGGAGGAACGCATGACAACGGAGGAACATCCCACCATGGAGCCCGTCATCTGGTTCGAAGGCACTCTCATCAGGGACCCGCAGCCGCACGGAGGACAGTACGACTGGCTGCTCGAAACACTGGCCGACGCCGACGGCGACGTGCCGAAGATCACCATCCGGGCCAGAGGCGCAGAGCACTCGGCGAACATCCGCGACAACGCGCACAAGGGATCCCGCCTCATGGTCAAAGGCGGCGCGGGCGACGAAGGATCCGGCATCGACATCGAGGCCACGAGCCTCGCGTTCGACCCCAGCCACGACGAGCCGGACGGGAAGCGATGACACGGACCACCGTCAGCGGCATCAGACCGGACAAGACCGGTACCGGCGAATGGATCGACATCAACAGTCACGTCGGCCGGCTCATGTCCACGCTCATGGCAGACGGCCGACCATTCAGCATCGACGCCGACCCGGCCGGCATGACCATCGTCACGCCCCTCCCACCCCCGGCAGCCGGCCCGGACGAAGGGCGGATCACCAGCAGGAAGACGCTGTACGAGCGGTTCAAGACCCGACTCAACGAGAACCTCGACGAAAGAAAACAATAGAAAGGAACAACCATGGAACGAATAAGAGGAATCGCCATCAAGACACTGACCATCCTCGCGGGATTCTGGATCGCCGACCTCGCGGCCGCACGCATCCAGGCCGGCATCGCCGCCGGTGAAAGCATGGAACGAATCATGGACGGCATGACGACCATGCTCCAGCACCCGACCGCCCTGGGATTCGACCGGACCAGCCTCCTATGCGGACTGGGCGGCGCGTGTGCAGTCGGCCTGTTCCACCTCTACCGGTGGAGCATAAGCCAACGCAACTGGCGAGAAGGCGAGGAATACGGCTCCGCACGCTGGTCCACCAGCCGGGAGATGGCCCCATACACCGACGGCGACACCAGGCAGAACCTCCAGATGACGGCCACCGAGGGCCTCAGCCTCGACGCCCCGGCCACGCGCCGAAACCTCAACACCACCGTGATCGGCGGATCCGGTTCGGGCAAGACCGCCACGCACGTCATCCCCAACATCCTCAAGGGCAGCATGAACTACGCCTGCACCGACCCGAAGGGCGAGCTCTACGCGAAGACCGGCGGAGACTTGGAGAAAATGGGCTACACGGTCAAACAGCTCGACCTGGTGGACCTGACCAGCGAGACGAAATTCAACCCCATGCGCTACATCGACCCCACGAAACCCGACGTGGCGATCATGCGCCTGGTCACCAACATCATGGACAACACCAACGGCTCCACACCCAAGGAGCACCAGACCGACGACTTCTGGACCAAATCCGAACGCAGCCTCCTGACCGCGCTCACCGCGTTCGTCTACTACCTGCCCGACGACATCCTCAAGGACTGCCTGAACATCGACTCCGGCCAGACCCTCAACGCCGTGGCCGACATGCGCGACCTGCTCGAAGCCAGCGAACAGGACGAGACCAAGGAAAGCCAGGTCGACGCCGTCGCCCGGACCGCCACGGAGATCTACGACGAGACCCGCGCCGAATGGGAACGCGAGGGCGCAAACCACGACGACCCGGACCTGCAGGAGGCATGGCGGCTCGCCCAGGGCCTGAAGTTCGCCGCCCGCCAGTACCGGCCCTTCACCCAGGGCGCCGGAGAGACCAAGAAGGGCATCATCATCAGCCTCGGCGTGCGCCTCGCCCCACTGACCGTCGGACCGGTCCGCGAGATCCTCTCCGACGACAACCTCGGCATCGACCGGATCGGCGGATACCAGGACGAGCACAAGGGCGGATACAAGCATCCCAACGGGAAGACGGCCATCTTCCTCGCCCTGCCCGACGAGGACCCGACCTTCAACTTCCTCGCCGCGATCTTCTACCAATGCCTCTTCGACAGCATCATCCGCCGCTGCCGCACCTACCCCGGCGAATGCCTCGCCACGCCACTGCACTGCTTCCTCGACGAGTTCGCCAACGTGGGACGCATCCCCAACTTCGACAAGCTCGTCGCCACGATCCGCTCGCGCAAGGTCAGCGTCAGCATCATCCTCCAGACCATCGCCCAATTGAAGACCATGTACAAGGACTCGTGGGAGACCATCGTCGGCAACTGCGACAGCGTGCTCTTCCTCGGCGGCAACGAGCAGTCCACCACCGAATGGCTCAGCAAGCTGCTCGGCAAGGAAACCATAGACATCCGCACCACCAGCGACTCTAAGGGCGTGTCCGGCAGCCACACCACCAACTACCAGCGCACCGGACGCGAACTGCTCACGCCCGACGAGCTCGCGCAGTTGGACAACGACAAATGCATCTACAACCTGCGCGGACTCCACCCGTTCCTCAGCCGCAAGGCATGGCCCGGAACCACCATCGCCAAACCGAAATCCACGCTCAAACACTCCGAGGGATGGAGGAAGGCCGCATGACCAGCGAACCATCCGCCACCGAAACGGCGTCAACCGGGCAACTAAGCGCACTCAACATCAACGTCGGGGCAAACGTCACAGAGCTTCGCGAGAACAAGCACCTAAGCATGTACGACGTCGCGAAAGCCATGAAGAAGCTCGACCACAGCTGGAGCAAGACCACGTTGTTCAACATCGAACACAACTCGCGTCGACTCCAAGCCGTGGAAGCCTTCGATCTGCTGAGGTGCATGGGCTACCGTCCGGAAACAGACCTCATGTTGCTGTACCGCGACTCCCCCTCACAAGTCGACCTTTCCATTGAAGATTGCGCATTCGCTGGCCACAAATGCGAAGTCTGCTGGAGCGAATACCGGAAATCACGCGAACTTGCGGAAGCCAGCCTCGATGAAGCCACCCAAGCCGGCACCATTACCAAAGAGCGTGCCGATAATTTGAGAATCAACTTACGAACATGGGAACAATCGTTCCAAGAGCTCATACAAGAAAATCGAGAGGCAGACGGCTCCGACTGCCATCCTCTGACCGCGGATCCGGAAGCCGGCAGCTTCATAAAAAAGGTTGACGCCATTGCACCAGCGCCAACCCGATGAATATCCCGTCTCCTACGCGTCTCTCAAAAAACTCATTGAAGGCTAAGCATCCGTACTTGGAAAGTATGAGGTCGCGTCAATGGGAGTTGACGCGACCTCAAAGAACCCATGTCCATACGCGCTGCTGCTGGAAAACCGGCGCGAGACAAAAGGAACCTTACAATGATTGATTGTAACAAATAAAGAACAGTAATGGAAGCCCAATTTGGTGGCGGAAGCTCCTCAAATCGTTGGAATTATCCATTTTTACAGTATTTGCATTCTTCGCTCCATTTCGGTCATGCCGACCATCGCCAGCAGTTGCCTGTCGCGTTCGCTGAAATCGCTCATGGTTCCCCCCCCCATCGATATGCGGGCGCGCGAACCTTGAAGGCGGAGCCCGCCCCGCCTTCAAGGCCAGCCTGGATCCATCCCGATACGGAAAGAGCCCCCTGGTTTGAGCACTGTGAGTAGGCTTAGAAGGCTGCTGTTATCCACCATGCTATGCATGTCCTCATATTTTGAAAAGCCCGCGGCGCGTCCCGACCATGCTATGCATCCCAGGGCGATGCGGGTCTGTCGCACTCAGCCGACGGGAATGCGCTCCCGTTCCATGCCATGACGGACACGGTCGCTGGCGACCGATTCGATTCGGTCCTCGACGAAGCCGAATTCCATGCCCTCTTCAACCAGGCCGTCGGACCAGCAGTCAAGATAGCGGAACGGGATGGCGAGCTTGCCGGCCGCGTCGAAGGAACTGATCGCCTGCTCTCCGCCGATGCTTGAGCCGACTCCGAAAACGGCCTGGATCATCTGCTTGAGCAGCAGCGGATGCTCCTCCCCCACATTGACGGGTTCCTGTTTGCGCCATCCACGGCTGGACAATTGGATCTGCAAGGAACGATACCGTTCGGCGCTGATGATGTCCAACGTACGGGCCCGACTGATTGAAGCGGCAATTGATACTCCCCAACCCGATTTGACTTTGAGGAAGTCGCTTAACGTAGCGTTCCTCCGGATGGAGCGCGACATGTCTTCGGCGGGCAGCAGCAACGCCCCCGCGAACAGATGCGCCTCACGCTCCATCTGCTGCGGTGTATCGGGCCTGCGGAACCGATGCAGTATGAGATGTCCCAGCTCATGCGCCTTGGTGAAGCGCTGCCGGTCGCCGCCGATGCGTTTGCCGGCGGAGTATCCGATGCACGGCATTCCCTCATACTGCGGATATGTGATGCCCTCGCTCGTCAGCCTTGTCTTCCCGTCATCGCTTCCGCCTGTGGTTTTCATCGGAGCCACCACGATGCCCTGCCTCTCCAGGCTACGGGTCAGATTTCCGACCGGGCCGATGGGGTCCAGTCCCATGCATGTCCTCGCCCGATTGGCGATGGAATCGATTTCGGAACCGGAAAGGTCTGTCTTGTGCGGGGCGATGTCCCGGATCCATGCGGGTTTGCCGGCAGGCATGCCCAGAAGACCAGCCAGTCGCGACACCGTGGCACATAGCTCGGAGTACTCAATCGAGACGGCAGCCAGCTCTCCCATGCTGGATTTGCTGGTCTTGCGGTACGTGACCGCCGTCATGGGCAATATGGGATCCTCACGTGTGAAATACGCCATTGGGAAACCCAGCGCCGCGGCAATCGCTCTGGCTTCGTTTTCCTTGAAGACGATAAAGCCGTTCTGCAGCTTGCTGAGTTTCGATTGGGAGATGTGAGAACGCTCGGACAATTCCCTTTGAGTCATGCCTTCCAGATGACGCGCCTGAACGATTCTTTCAGCGTTGTATTCCGTCATGGCTTTCATCTCCCATCAGTGGCGGAGCAATGAGGGAAGCCCATTCTATTGTTCCGTCCGAATCTCAATGTTCTCATTCTCGCTTGCGTCGTCGAAAACGAGGTTGGGCAGCAGGTTGTCGTCGTTGTCCTCTATAGGGGTGAAGTCCTTTACCTCCACCGGCTTGTCAAGCAGATCCAGACTGAAATCGTATTTCTTGGCCGGTCCCGCGTACGCGTACGGCATGACGTCCAACGGCCGGTATGCCGTGACCGAAATGGCCTTATCCGTTTCCTGCCACGCCAGGATCAGTTTTGTGTCGCTCAGATCCGGAGACACCTTGCCGTCGGGCGCGAACAGATCGTCCTGCGAAACCCTTTTGAGGGCCCCGGCCCCTTTGCAGGTTGCCTGCATGTAGTATGCGCGGGACGCTTTGGTGGCATTCGTCTTAGGCAGCTTGCCCGTCACCGGATCCACGCGGCGCAGAATCGCGCGCAGACCGGACGAGCCTTCTCTTAGGTGAAGGTATCCGCATTTGTCGGAAAGCACCCAGCTTTCGTCGTTCCAGATTCTCGCGCAGCGCTGGTTGATCAGACGCGGCATATTCGCATTGTTCTGATTGTCCCAGAACAGATCCGACGGATAGCGATCCAGTAGATCGGCCCTTGCCGCGTTCAGGGTTTCGTACAGCTTCGGGGCGAGGTCCTGCAACGAGTCGGTGAGGGCATGGGCCTCGTCCAGCTTCTTGAACTGTTCCGGCAGATAATACACAACCGCTCCTTTTTCCGCGCCGTAAGTTCCTAATGGAATATTTTACACCCTTATGTAACATTTCGGTATATCGGCATTTCGGTATATACCGATAGCAGCCATCGCCGTCAAAACGAAAAAACGGCTAAACGTGGCCGGCAATACGAACCAGCCGCGTTTAGCCGCGTAACTGTCGCCAATGCGACGATTGAGCGGTCTACAATGGCTCGGAAACAATGATACGCGGATCAGGGAGCATCCGCCAAAGGAAGCTCGTCCATCACCTATTCTTTCGTTCTCAGCCGACGGTCGCGCCGTCGGTGCCTGATGGCTTCGACGGGGTCGACGGCGCAGGCTGCGGGGTCGGTGTGGATGGCGTCGATGGGGCCGATGGCGCGGGCGTGGTGGTTCTTCCGGTGGTTCCCCCGTAGGTCCGGCCGGTGGTGCCGCCATACGTGGAGCCGCCGCTGCGGCGCGTGGTCTGGCCACCCGTGGACGGCACGGACTGCTGGGATTGCCGCGCCTGCTGCTGCGCGGCCTGTGCCTGGGCCTCTTCTTCCTTGGCTTTGTCGTCGTCCTGCTTGGCCTTGATGGACCGGTTCACCTTGTCCATGGCTTTGCGGATGGCGTCCGCGTCGCGGCTCTCCATCGCCTTGGCGAGGTCCGTGCGGGTGCTCTCGTCGGCGACCTTCCCAGCGGATTCGTCGTGGAGTTTTTTCGCGTCCTTCACGGTTTTGTCGAGGATGGACCGGTTCATCTTGTCCATCGCGTCGCGCAGCGCCTGGGTGCGGCGTTTGTATTCCTTGCCGGCCGTGGAGACGCGGCCGGTATCCGGGTCCGAGGCGGGGCATGAGGGAAGCTTCGGGATGGCCTTGCCGGCGAGTTTGTCGAGGGCGTCGAGGGTGGATTGGTCCGTGACCTGGTCCTTGCCTGTGGCGGATGTGAGCCGGCGGGCCTTTTCCACCGCCTGTTCCAATGCGTCCCGCTGCCGGCCGGCCGTGTCGTGCGCCTGCCGGCAGTCGGCCGTCGCTTGGGCGAGCGTCCGCCGGGCCGTCTCCTCGCCGTGGTGGCGGGCGAGCATGACTCCCCCGCCGGCCATGAGTCCGACGGCGAGGAGTGCGGCGACGGTGATGCCGATGGCCTTCCATGGGATCGCGCGGCGCACCCTGACGTCGGCGAAGGGGTCGGTGTCCGTTCCGTCGTCCATCGGTGGTTCGGTTTCCGCCGGTTCCGGCAGGGGCGGGATGTCCATGGTGGACGGCTCGGTGTCGGCGACCTGTTCGAGCGCGGCGAAGTCGTCGTCGGCGTCGTCCAGGGCCTCCCGCATGGTCTCCGGTTCCGGCTCCTCGCGACGGTCGGGGTCCGGGGATTGCCGCCCGGCGTCCTCTTCCGGCTCGGGCGGGGACGGTGCCGGATCGGCGGCGAGACCCTCCTCCGATGCGAGGGGCACGGATTCCCATCCGTCGGTGGATCCGACGGGGTCGGCCGCTTCCGGCTCGGCCCCGTTCTCCGGCGGCAGCGGAGCGGCCGGTATGGCGACGCGGCGGCGGCCGCGCATGGATTCGGGCGGTTCCGGCGCGGCACCGGCCGTGTCGAAGCCCTGCTCCTGCGCGGTGCGCCACCAGTCAACGAGTCCGGGCCACGCGTTTGGATGTTCGGCGATTAGGCGCATCCATGGACGCCAACCGGGCTCGTTGGCCATGGCGTACAGCTGGTCGACCGTAAGCTTGGGGCTGAGAATCGGCTCACCCGTCTTCCTGTCGATCCTGGTCATTCCTCTCCGCCCTCGTCTTTGATGAGGACTGGCTGATCCTGTTCGTTTGCCTTCATCACTTTTGTTCCTCTGGTTTGCCTTCATGCACCCGGTATCCGCCTTCCAATGGGCCCTTGACCGCCGCGCATCGCCAGCCGTCGTCAGTGAGCGTGTAGTCAAGCACCCAGGATGCCTCCAGCCCGGTGGATACGGCGCATGTCGCCACCCGCCGCCCCGTGGACACGGGGAAGCCGGTGAACTCGGTCTCGGGCAATGGCTGCGGGGCTATGGATGATGCCGGTATGTCGAGGCCGGCGGCATCCGGCGTGAAGTATTCGCCTTCGAGTTGGCCTCGTTCGTCGCCCATGTAGACGCCGAGCGCTTTCGGCGCGAGGTCGGCGCACGGATCATCCTCCGTCGGCGTCGCCGGCTCGGTCTCTTCGTCTCCAGCCGTTTTTTGTCCGGGTTCGGTTTTCGTTCGCGGCCGGGCGACGGTGCTTTGCGTGTCCTCCGCGGTTCCGTTGCCGGCGCATATCACCGCGACGTTTCCTCCCAGGATGAGGAGCGCGACCGCAAATCCCGTCGCGGCGATGATCCTGTTCCTCTTTGGTTCCATGCTTGGTTTTCCTTTCAGTGGATGTAGCGGACGCCATTTCCGGCTGCGGCCAGTTGGGAGGCGCTGATTTCGCGTGTGGATACGACGCCGAGGCCAAGCGCGTTGGACTCGCTGATCAGGATCGACCCGTCCCCGCGGACCTCCTCGACCATGGCGACATGCCCGTAGTCGGCGGACGCGCCCAATACTCCCGGTTGGAACACGATGACGCTGCCGGCGGATGGGGAGCCGTCCACCGTGTAGCCGGCCGACGCCGCGGAACCTGCCCATGTGGCGGCGTTGCCCCACCCTGGTATCGGTTTTCCTATGTCGGCTCTTCTGGTCGCGGCCCACCAGGTGCACTGCCCCCATGGGTATCTCGTGTCCGGCGTGATGCCGGCCGTGGACACGATGCCGCCGGAGACCGTCAGTTTCGGTTCGAGGGAGCCGACCGTGCCACCCTCGGCGGTCCCCGTTGCGGTGTATTTGGTCGCTGCGAGTTCCTTGATCCGCCGCACATAGTTGATGGTTTCCTCGAAGGGCGGCACCATGCCGTATCTGAGCACGCTGCCGAGGCCGGCGTTGTACGCCGCGAGGGTCAGCTCCAACGTGTCGCCGGTCAGTTTCCCGGACTTCTTGGCCGTCTCGACCTGCGAGGCGAGGCCGCACATGTAGTTGCCCTGGCTCCAGATCGCGTCGTGCGGGTTCCAGATGTCGGCCTTGCCGTCTCCGTCGCCGTCCTTGCCTGCGGACGCCCAGGTGGACGGCATGAACTGTGCGATGCCCTGCGCTCCGGCGGAGCTGCCGGCCTTCGGGTTCCAGTTGGATTCCTGTTCGATCTGGGCGGCGATGATGCTCGGCGTGACGGTCGGGCAGATGGATCCGGCGCGGACCACGTCGGCCTCGTATTCGGCGGGCACGTTCGCGACGCCGGTGGATTCGCTGGCGCTGGATCCCAGGAACGCGCCCATGACGGCCAGGAGCACGCCGAGCACCGCGATCATGGCCGCGATGATCGGCAGGACGGGGAGGCTGATGGAGGCGGCCCCGGCGGCAATGCGGGACGCGGCCGCACGGACGAGGTTCGCGGCGGCGCGGGCCACGCGCGCGCCCGTCGAGGCGGCGGCTCTGACGCCGCGCACGGCCCTGGAGGGCGCGTGGCGGTGACGCCAGATGAACCGGGCGGACGAGGTGACTCCCCTGACGCCCTTCCGGACGGCCTTGAAGGTCAGGTCGCGTGTGGCGTCGCCCAGCTGCGACGCGGGGTCGTCGTCCGCGGCGGTGATCCGCGCGGATGCCTCGTCCATCCAGTCCAGGCCGGTCGAGCCGAGGCGTTTGACGCCCCTGCCGGCCTTTTTCAGTCCCCCGCCGACATGTTTTCCGATGCGCCGGCTCGCCTTGCCCTTGGCGGCGAACCCGCCGATGCGGGCGCTGGGCTTCGCGTCGGACAATACGATTGGTTTGCCGGCGCGTTTCCTCGCGTCGGCGACGCGTTTGGCCCTGGCCGCGCCCGGTTTGCCTTTCCGCAGCGCCCTGTCCAGCTGCCTCGCTGTCTTTTCCTCGGCCTTGTATACGGCGACCATGGCTCGTTGGGGACGGGTCATGACGTCGCGGGTCCGTCCGGCCGCATGGCCGACGGCGTACGCGCCCGTCGCGCCGGCGGCCATTGAGGCCCTGGCGGTCAGTTCCATGGCGGTGTGCCCCATGGTGTCGGCGATGTCGGTCCGGTCGACGCCGGCCTGCGCCGCGTTGGACACCGTCATGGTGGTGGCCCGGCCCAGCCGGTCGCGCAGGCCAGTCCCGCGACGGACGCGGATGCTGTCCGGGTGCGGGGCGACGGCATGGGCGCGGGCCGTGGCCGTCGTGTATCGTGTCGGCGCGACGCCTCGGAAGGCCCTCCGTCCTCCCGCCGTCCCGGTCCGGGTCGTCCGGTCTGTTCCCGCGGCGTGGGCGGTCCTTCGCCCGTATCCGCCGTGCAGGTGGTATGGGCTTCCGGTCCGGGCGTATGCGGTGTGCCGCGCGCCTGTCCGGGTGGCCGGCACGCGGGTCCGGCTACCGGTGATCCGGTATCGGTTCGACGTGTGGTCGTGCCGCCGTATCGGTGTCGTCGCGGCATGCGATTGCGTCTGGACGGTGTACCGGCGATGGCGGTGGGACTGGCCCGC
>OLQY01000820.1_pt1 | contig 32155 bp, 32 predicted proteins | sample 1672851 | NCBI WGS metagenome assembly OLQY01 (sample SAMEA3136730, study PRJEB25190) | human gut metagenome | reverse complement strand
TTGCCCTCTCCGTCATCGCTTGCGCGATGCCACCTCTCCCAAAGGGAGAGGCTTTTCTGTGCCTTTTTGCTCAAAAAACTTCCTGAAGATACATTTTATTGGACTTTTATTCTGCTATACTCCTGTCAGAACAAAAAGACACAGGAGGGAAGAGGAATGAAAGACATTGAGCTTCGGTATGTGGGCGGTCATGTGGAGGTGTATACGGGGACGGGCGCGTTCCTGTTCTCGGCGGACACCCTGCGGGAGGCGATGGAAGAGCTGGATGCCGCCTGACGCATTCCCGGGAATGCCGGAAAGAACCGGGCGGGAGTTAGAAAATACTAATATAAAATGGATGTAAAATTCAAGAAAAGAACCGTCTGAGAAGGCCCGGAAATCTTAAAATTCCAGTCAAAAAAGTGATTTTCCTGTAAAATAATGCTTGTTGAGCCGGGGGGTTCGATGCTATAATAAAAAGGACGGCGTTTTGCGTATGGAGAGCTAGGTAAGGCCGTCTTGTGCAAGAGAGCAATAGGAAGATTTTAGGAGCATTGTTTTATGGACATTACACACATCACCTCTCTGCTGGGCGGTATTGCGCTGTTCCTGTATGGCATGTCGATCATGGGTGCCGGCCTCGAAAAGCTGGCCGGCGGCAAGATGCAGGGCATATTGCAGAAACTGACTTCGTCCACCATCAAGGGCGTCATTTTCGGCACCCTCATCACCGGCGTCATCCAGTCGTCGGCCGGTACGGTCGTCATTTGCGTCGGCCTCGTCAACTCCGGCATCATGACCCTTACGCAGTCGGTAGGCGTTATCATGGGTGCAAACATTGGTACTACGGTCACCGGTCAGCTCATCCGCATGGCGGATATTTCGGGCGACAGCCTCATCCTGACCCTCATCCAGCCCAAGACGTTTGCGCCGGTGGTGGCGTTTATCGGCTGCATTTTTTATGTGTTCATCCGCAGCGCGAAGAAAAAGAACATCGGCCAGATCATGCTGGGCTTCGGCATCCTCTTCACGGGCATGAGCCTGATGGATACCGGCGTGTCTCCCCTGCGTGAGAGCGCGGCGTTCCAGGAGCTGTTCGTCACCATGACCAACCCCATCCTCGGCGTCCTCGTGGGCGTGGTGGTCACGGTCATCATCCAGTCCTCTTCGGCCTCTGTGGGTATCCTGCAGGCGCTGTCCAGCACCGGCCTCGTCACCTTCAGCTCGGCCATCCCCATCGTGCTGGGCGCCCACATCGGCACGGCCTTCACCCCGCTGCTGACCATCGGCGGCTCCTCCAAGGACGGCAAGCGCGCCGCCCTCATCCACCTGTACTTCAACATCATCGGCAGCGTCATCCTGCTGGCGCTGGTCTATGCAGTCCAGTTCACCATCGGCATCCCCATGTGGGGCGATGTGATGAACAAGAGCAGCATTGCAAACATCCACACCATGACCAGCGTCATTGCGATGCTGCTCTTCCTGCCCTGCAGCGGCGTGCTGTCCAGGCTGGCCATGATGACCGTGCCGAACAGCGCGGAGGAGGCGCAGGAGCTGAGTATGCCTGTGCTGGATGAGCGTCTGTTCAAGAGCCCGGCTGTGGCTCTGCAGCAGGCTAAGAACGCGGTGGTCAAGATGTCCCGCCGCGCAGCCCGCAACGTCGGCCTCGCCACCCCGCTGCTGCTCAAGATGGACGAGGACGTCGTGAGTGCCATCGATGTCCGCGAGAACCTCATCGACCGGATGGAGGTGGACATCTCCAACTACCTCATCAAGCTGGCAGACCAGGAGCTGGGCGACGCGGAGAGCCATGAGGTGACCGAGCTGCTCAACTTTGTCACCGAGTGCGAGCGCATCGGCGACTATGCAGTCAACATCAAAGAAAAGGCGCAGGAGCTGACCGACAAGGAAGTCACCTTCAGCGAGAAGGCACAGCAGGAGCTGAAGCTTCTCGACAATGCGCTGGAAAAGATACTGACCCTCACCACGGACGCCTTCGAGTTCGACGACGCCCGGACCGCCAGCCAGGTGGAGCCGCTGGAACAGGTCATCGACATCCTCGTGGAGCGGCTTCGTGCGCAGCACATCAAGCGTCTGAAGGATGGGGTCTGCTCCATTGATACCGGTGTCGTCTATCTCGACGTGCTGAGCAATGCAGAGCGTATCTCGGACCACTGCTCCAACATCGCCGCCCGTCTGGTGGGCATGGAGGCAGGCGAGGACTACGACTCCCATACCCTCAAGAACATGATGCACCACAACCCCACCAAGGAATATATGCTCAACTACGAGCAGTGCCGCAAGGACTACCTTATCCCGCTGGAACAGCTCGAAGCCTGATCCTGATAAAGGATAAAAACAGTGCAGACCTCCCCGGGGAGGGTCTGCACTGTTTTTGTTTATTCGCCCAGGTCTTCCAGCAGCGCCCGGAGGGCCGTTTCGCCGGTGACGTAGAGGCCCTGCTTGAGCCGGAGGGCATCGGCCTCGGGCAGGAGATTGACATAGATGCCGGTGCGCAGGAGCCGCTTGTCGGGCAGCCCGTTGTCGGAGCAGGTGTAGACGACCACCCGCCCGCCCTCGTCGCAGAGGTAGAAGTCGGTGCCGCTCTGCCCGGCGGAGCCCTGCGCGGCCAGACCCGGCTCGGAGGCCGGCGTCTCTTCGCCGGAGTCGGCAGGGAAGGGGAGACTGGGCAGGGCCATCCAGAACAGGCTGAACACGATGGTAAAAATGCACAGCGCATAGAAAATGCAGAGCCAGACCTTGCGCATGGCAGTGGACTCCTTTCGGCTGAAATGGTGTTTCAGACGGTAGTATGTGCAAAAGAAAACTGCCTCAGACAGGAATGCAGAATTTTCACACCCGGATGCTGTACTTTGGCGGGGCAGATGTGCTATACTAACATCGTATCCCGTCGATTTCCCCCTTGCGGAAGCGGGCGGCGCGGACTATAATGTGTTATTATGGCTGTGGGCCGTCTGGCCGCAGCAGGAACAGCAAACGGCATCGTCAGAGGATGCTTTGAGATGCAGAACAGTGAAAATTGCGATAGGAGGCGATCCTTATCTCAAACAATGAAAGACGGAGACTCCACAGTGATGGTGCGCTCCGGGAGCAGCGGCCCGCAGCGGAGCAGAACCGGCGGGTCCGTGAGGCCCGCGGGCCGCAGGAGCAGGGAGAAAAGCGCGGCCATCCCGCTCTCGGATTCCTGGGCCGGACCATCGTCACCCTCGTCTGTCTGGGTATTATGGCGGGCAGTCTGGTGGCAGTGGGCGCTGTGTACTATGTGGTGCAGGCTACGGCCAGTGACGGCGACCTGCTGAACCTCGACAACATCGAACTGAGCCAGTCGAGCCTTGTGGTGGCCACCGACCCCGACACCGGCGCACAGGTGGAGTACGCCACCCTGCGCTCCTCCAACAGCCACCGCGTCTGGGCGGACCTCGAGCAGATCCCCACCAACCTACAGTATGCGTTCATCTGCACCGAGGACAAAGACTTTTACAGCGAGCCGGGCGTCAACTTCAAGCGAACCATCGGCGCGATGATCAATGAATACCTGCTGCCCATCTACAGCTCCAAGCAGGGCGCCTCCACGCTGGAGCAGCAGCTCATCAAGAACCTGACCAGCGACAAGAGCGCCAGCGGCATCGAGGGCGCACTGCGCAAGCTGCGCGAGATCTACCGCGCCCTCATCCTGAGCCGCAGCTACTCCAAGGAGACCATTCTGGAAGCCTACCTGAACACCATCAGCTTCACCGGTACCATCCAGGGCGTCCAGACGGCGGCAAACGAGTACTTTGACAAGGATGTCAGCGAGCTGACCCTCTGGGAGTGCGCGTCCATCGCCTCCATCACCAAGAATCCCACCAACTATAACCCCTACACCAACCCCGAGAACCTCATCAACCGCCGGAACTTCCTGCTCTACAATATGTGGCAGCAGGGTGTCATCTCGGAGGAGGATTACCGCAGCGCCGCTGCCCAGCCGCTGGTGCTGGCAGAGACGGACAACACGAAGAAGAGCAGCTCCACCACCTCTTACTTCACCGATGCCCTCTTCAACGAGGTGGTGAAGGACATCATGGCCAAGGAGGGCGTGGACGAGTCCACCGCCCAGAGTATGCTCTACACCGGCGGCTACACCATCGAGGCAACGGTCAACCCCAAGATCCAGACCGCGATGGAGAACCTGATGCTCAACACCGACGACGCCTACTTCCCGGCCGGCTGGCATGAGGAAGAGGTGACCAGCATCTCCGACGACGATGTGCAGGTCTTCAATGAGGACGGCACCCCCAAGACCCGCACCGGCGACGATGGCACAGTCTACTATTACCGCAACGTCCGCACCCAGGCGGCGATGGTCACGCTGGACTATGACGGCAATGTCATCGCCATGGTGGGCGGTCTGGGCGAAAAGACCAAGAGCCTTTCCCTGAACCGCGCCTACGGCGTCACCCGTCAGACCGGTTCTACCATCAAGCCCATCGGCGCCTATGCGCTGGGCATCGAGTATGGTCTGGTCAACTGGTCCACCATGCTCAACAACTCGCCCCTCTACCTCAAGCAGGACATGGTCATCCGTGACGAGGACTACTGCCGCCGGAACGGCCTCATGGGCCTGACGGACAAGCAGCTGAAAGCCTACCCCAACGCATGGCGCAGCTGGCCCCGCAACTACGGCGGCAACTACGGCGACGGCTCCGACCTGCCGCTCTGGAACGGCCTCGCCCGCTCCCTGAACACCATCGCCATCCGCGTTGGCGACCTCGTGGGCGCGAACAACATCTTCAACTTCGTCTACAATACCCTGCAGCTCAGCACGCTGGACCCCGTCAACGACGTGGGCCTTGCGCAGATGGTCATGGGCAGCCAGACCCACGGCGTCACCCCGATGGCGCTGGCGGCGGCGTTCCAGATCTTCTACGACGGCGAGTACACCACGCCTCACCTCTACACCCGTGTGCTCGACCGGGACGGCAACATCTATATGGAGAGCAACGACACCAGCTATCAGGCTCTGACGCCCCAGACGGCCTACGTCATGAACCGCCTGCTGAAGAACGTCCTGTTCTCCAGCGTCGGTACGGCCAGCGGCCGCTACCCCAACTCCAACGGCATGGAGGCCTTCGGTAAGACCGGTACGGCCAGCGATGAAAAGGACCTGTGGTTCGTGGGCGGCACGCCCTATTACGTCACCGCTGTGTGGTGGGGCTACGACGCGCCCTTCGATATGACCCAGACCCTCGGCAAGCAGCAGGCCAAGACCCGCACCTGTGTCATGGCATGGAAGGCCCTGATGGAGCAGGTCCAGGCAGACCTGCCCTATAAGGCATTCCCGGCGGCGGACGGCGTCGTGGAGCGCAGCTACTGCACCCAGAGCGGCCTGCTGGCCAGCGGCTCCTGCCCGAGCACGGCAGTGGGCTACTACCGTGCCGACGACCTGCCCGACGTCTGCAATTATTCCCACGGTCAGGCAGCTGTCGCCAGCCAGCCTCTTGCGCCTGAGCCGGACACCACCAATCTGGACACCGACTGAGGCAAAAATCATACTTTTCGGCACATCGGGTTGCAGATTCGGTGCGCTGAAGGGGTACTTCACGGCTCAAAACTGGATAATCTGACAAAATAGCATCCGACCTCTTGCAATGCGAGGAGCCGGATGCTATTATATTTTCTGCAAGAACACTTGTGTTTGAGAGGTGAACAAGTTGGAACGCCGTTTTTATCTGGTGGATGCGCAGGTGCTGCCGGAAGTCTTCCTCAAGGTCGTCCGGGCCAAGGAGCTTCTGGCCAGCGGAGAGGCACGCAGCATTTCGGCTGCGACCCGCAGCGTAGACCTGTCGCGCAGTGCATTTTATAAATATAAGGACTGCATTTTTGACTCGGAGAATGGCCGCGAGGTCATCACCGTCATGGCGACCCTGCGGGACGAGACGGGTGCGTTGCAGAGCCTTCTGGCCGGCATCAGTGCCGCCGGTGCCAGCATCGTGACCATCAATCAGTCTACTCCGGAGAACGGAGCCGCGCTGGTGGCTGTCACCATCCGCACCGACACCATGCAGATGACCCCCGAGGAGCTGACGGAAAAGCTTTCGCGCCAGCGGATGGTCGTGGGCGTACACTGCGGATACAATCTGTGACAGTACATTCATAGAAAAAAGGAACGAGGGCAGTATCATGGCAAAAATCGCGATTCTGGGCTTTGGCACGGTGGGCAGCGGCGTGTACGAGGTGCTCTGCCGCAACGCCGCAGGCGTCTCCCACCGCGCAGGCGAACCGGTGGAGGTCAAGTACATCCTTGACCCCAAGGACTTCTCGGATCATCCGGCCGCAAAGCTGTTTATAAAGAATTTTGACGCCATTCTGGAAGACCCCGAAGTGAAGGTCGTCGTCGAGACCATCGGCGGCACCCGCTTCGCTTACCCTTACGTCAAGGCCTGCCTCGAGAGCGGCCGGAGCGTCTGCACCTCCAACAAGGAGATGGTGGCCACCTACGGCGCAGAGCTGCTGGCTCTGGCCAAGGCACACAACTGCGCCTTCCTGTTCGAGGCTTCCGTGGGCGGCGGCACGCCCATCATCACCCCGATGCACCAGTGCCTCGCGGCCAACGTCATCACCGAGGTGGAAGGCATCGTCAACGGCACCACCAACTTCATGCTCACCAAGATGGCACGGGAGGATCTGGGCTTTGACGAGGCTCTGAAGATCGCCCAGGAGCTGGGCTACGCCGAGACGAGGGATCCCGGCGACGATGTGGATGGCCGCGATGCCTGCCGCAAGATCGCCATCCTGTCCTCGCTGGTCTGCGGCCACCAGATCTACCCCCAGAACATCCCCACCCGCGGCATCCGCGACATCACGGTGGATGATGTGGCTGCGGCAGAGAAGCTGGGCTGCGTCATCAAGCTCATCGCCTGGATGAAGCGGGGCGAGGACGGCAGCGTTGCCGCCGGGGTCGAGCCCTGCCTCGTGCCGAAGGCAAACCAGCTGGCCGGTGTCGATGACGTCTTCAACGCCGTCCTCGTCAAGGGCGATATGCTGGGCGACGTGGTCTTCTACGGCAAGGGCGCGGGCAAGCTGCCCACCGCCAGTGCTGTCGTGGCCGACGTGGTGGACGCCCTCAAGAACGGCGTCAAGGTCCACGACAGCCTGTTCTGGCAGCCCGCCGAGCCGGTGGAAGGAATGCTCACCGACCCCGCTCCCGCCGCATACTATGTGCGTGTGGAGGGCATCGCCCCGGCGGTGGCCGAGGCCATCTACGGCAAGGGCTATGTGGTGGAGGAGCATTTCGACGGCTGCTCCTACTTTGTGGACAGCGCCGACGGCAAGGCTCTGGCCGAAGCGGCCCGCAAGGTAGAGGCCATGGGCGGCAGCGTGAAGCTGGTGCTCCGCCGCCTGCCTGAGGACGCCTGAGCGCGGGAGAAGAGGGAACTGCGATGAAGATAAAAGTTTCCGTCCCGGCCACCAGTGCCAACATCGGCTCCGGCTTCGATGCGCTGGGTCTGGCTGTGACCTTGTATAATACCGTGACCTTCGAAGAGAGCGACCATCTGGACATCTCGGCGGCGGACGGCACCCGCATCCCCCGCGGCGAGACCAATCTGGTCTACCGCTCGGCCAAGGGTCTGTTCGATAAGGTCGGCAAGACCATGCCGCCCCTCAAGCTCGTCCAGACCAACGCCATCCCGATGGCCCGGGGCCTCGGCTCGTCCTCGGCCTGCATCATCGCGGGCCTGCTGGGCGCGAACCGGATGCTGGGCGATGTGCTCAACACCCAGGAGCTGCTGACGCTGGCTACCTCCATCGAGGGCCACCCGGACAATGTGGCACCGGCCCTTCTGGGCGGTCTGACCAGCAGCGTTTTCGAGGACGGCGTCGTCTACTCCGTCAAGCGGGATGTGGACGAGAGCCTCTGCTTCGCGGCCATCGTGCCGGACTACAAGCTGCTGACCGAAGCCGCCCGTGCGGCCCTGCCCAAAGAGGTCACCCACAAGGATGCGGTGTATAACCTGTCCCGTGCGGCCCTCATCCCGGCGGCGTTCTGCGAGGGCCGCCACGACCTGCTGGCCATTGCCACCGAGGATAAGCTCCACCAGCCCTACCGGATGCCCCTGATGCCCGGCTCGAAGGAAGTCTTCGATATGGCGCGGCTCTGCGGTGCCAAGGCGGTGTACGTCTCGGGCGCCGGCAGCACCGTGATGGCTGTGGCCGAAAAGGCCAACGCCGAGAAATTTTACTCCAAGCTGGAAAAGGGCCTCGAGCTGCTGGAAGGCTTGGACGGATGTGAAGCATTTACACTGCTGCGGCTGGATGCCGACAACACCGGTGCGACAGTGGAATGATAAACAGGACCGGAAGTGCAAGACCGCTTCCGCCCGGTGTACCCCTCACACACTGAGGGAGCAAAAAGAGGAGAGTGACAAGATATGGCGTTGATCGTACAGAAGTTCGGCGGTTCTTCGGTGAAGGACCGGGACCGTATCTTCAACGTGGCCCGCATCGTGGCCAACACCCACAACGCGGGAAATGACGTGGTCGTGGTGGTGTCCGCACAGGGCGACACCACCGACGACCTCATCGCAAAGGCAGCAGAGATCACCCACAACCCTTCTGCCCGTGAGATGGATATGCTGCTGGCAGCAGGCGAGGAGATCAGTATCGCCCTGCTGGCTATGGCTCTGAACGAGCTGGGCTGCCATGCCACCAGTCTGACCGGCTGGCAGGCAGGCTTCCGCACCGACCGTGCCTACACCAAGGCCCGCATCACCAAGCTGGAGACCGAGCGCATCTCTTCGGAGCTGGAGCGCAACCGCGTTGTCGTCGTGGCAGGCTTCCAGGGCCTGAACAAGCTGGACGACATCACCACGCTGGGCCGCGGCGGTTCCGACACCAGCGCTGTCGCCATCGCAGCAGCGCTCCACGCCGACCGCTGCCAGATCTTTACCGACGTGGAGGGCGTCTACACCGCCGACCCGCGCAAGGTGCGCAACACCCGCAAGCTGGATGAGATCACCTTCGACGAGATGCTGGAGCTGGCATCCCTCGGCGCACAGGTGCTCAACAACCGCAGCGTGGAGCTGGCTAAAAAGTATAATGTGGAGCTGGAGGTCCTCTCCAGCCTGAACCCCGTGCCCGGCACGGTCGTCAAGGAGGTTGTAAAAGACGTGGAAGGTATGCTGATCAAGGGTGTCGCAAAGGACACCGACGTTGCTGTTATTACGATCCTGAATGTTCCCGATGAGCCGGGTACCAGCTTCAAGATCTTCGGCCTGCTGGCCCAGAAGAATATCAACGTGGACATCATCCTGCAGTCCACCGGCCGCGACGGCAAGAAGGACATCAGCTTCACCTGCGCGGAGAGCGAAGCTGAGACTGCTCTGCGCGTCCTGCGCGAGAGCGCAAAGTTCGATCAGGTCATCTGCGACGAGACCTGTGCCAAGGTGTCCATCGTGGGCGCCGGCATGCAGAGCCACAGCGGCGTGGCCTCCAAGATGTTCGAGGCTCTGTCCAACAGCAACATCAACATCAAGATGATCTCCACCAGTGAGATCAAGATCTCCTGCATCATCGACCGTGAGGACGCCGACAAGGCTGTCAGCGCCATCCACGATATGCTGTTCGAGTAAGACGTGGCTTCAAAGCCGCCGTGCCGTGCGTCCTGCGCCGGTGCGGCGGCTTTTTGCGTACACAATTTTTTTACAGCCCCTGCCGTTTACACCCAGATAAAAGGGGTGTATAATATTATTATCTGCCTGTATTCAGGGCGAACGTCAAAAACAGGAAGGAAGCTGCATCATGGAGCAAAATCGACCCGTACCCCGCCGCGCTCTGTCGCCGAAAGAACGCCGCCGGAGACACCGTATCCGCCTCGTGCGCAACTGGACGGTCTTTCTGCTCAGCTGCGGCGCGGTCATGGCTGTGATGACCGGCGGCATCCTCTGGCTGCTGCCCAGGGCCTATGCCCTCATCGCACCGCCGACGGCCTTCGAGGCCCGGGAGTATGAGGGCGGCGCGGAGACGGACCTTTCGGATAAGCGCCTCGTGCTGGTGAATGCAAACCTTCCCCTGACGGAAGAGCCGACGCCGGAGCTGGCCGTGGCCGATGATGCCACCGGCGTTTCGCTGGAAGCCGAGGCCGCCGCAGCCTACCGCGAAATGGCCGAGGCCGCAAGGCGGGATGAGATAGAGCTGGTGCTGACGGCAGGGTATCAGGATGCCGCCGCCCGCTAGAGCGCCTATGAGGCCGCGGTCCGGAGCTGCCGGGAGTCCGGCTGCTCGGAGGAAGAGGCCGCTGCCGGGGCTGCGACCGTTCAGCCTGCGCCGGAGGCCAGCGAATATGCCACCGGCTACGGTGCCGACATCCTCGCGGCGGACAGCATGGAGAAGGACACCGGCTTCGCCGACACCCGTGCCTATGAGTGGCTGGAAGCCTATGCCGCAGAGCACGGCTTCATCCTGCGCTGGCCGCAGGAGCGTCAGGCCGCTACCGGCATGGTGTTTGAGCCGTGGCACTGGCGGTATGTGGGCAGGGACAACGCCCTCGCCATCCGCGCCTCCGGCCTCTCGCTGGAAGAGTATCTGGCGCTGGAACAAACGAAATAATACAAAAGGACGATAGAACATTGAGACGATCCCAAATCGCGCCCGGCGTCCACCTCTCGTATGACGCCGCGCAGAAATTCAACCGCTGCCGCATCAGCATCCACTTCGCGTTCCCGGCCCGCCGCGAGACGGCCACGGCCCACGCGCTGCTGCCGCTGGTGATGGAGCGGGGCTATGCCGACTGCCCCGACATGACCCAGATGACCAAAAAGCTGGCCCGCCTCTACGGCGCCGACCTGACCGTGGACGCCCGCCCCATGGGCTGCAGCCACAACCTCTGCGTCAGCATCACCGGCATCAAGGACCAGTTCGCACTGGAAGGGGAGAAGCTGACGCGGGAGTACGCCGCACTGGCCCTCGGCACGGCGTTCCACCCCTATTTTGTGGGCAGTACCTTCGACCCCGAGGCCGTGGGCATCGAAAAGCAGATGCTGAAGAAGGCGCTGGAAGACGAAGTGAACGACAAGCGCCTTTACTGCCAGCGGCAGGCCAACCGGGAATTCTTCGGCGACAGCCCCGCCGGTGTCCGGCAGGAGGGCTACTTAGAAGAAGTGGACGGCCTGACGCCCGAAGCGCTGACCGAGGCATACTACGAGATGCTGCGGACGGCGAACATCGAGCTCATCGTGCTGGGCTGCGACGAGGCCAGCACCACCGCCGTGAAGGGCGCCCTTCTGGCGGAGCTTTCGGCCATCGACCGCGCCCCGCTGCCCCGGGCCGAGAACATCGCCATGCCCCGGCGGGAGCCGGTGCGGAAGGTGGAGCATTTCGACACCACGCAGGCCAAGCTCTGTATGCTGTTCACGCTGGGCCGGCCCATGCAGCCTGAACAGCTGGCCGCTGTCCGGCTGGCGATGGCCCTCTACGGCGGCAGTGTGACCAGCCGCCTTTTCCTGAACGTCCGGGAGCGCGACCATCTGTGCTACTACTGCTCGTCCTCCTTCCAGAGCTTCACGGGCAGCATGGCCGTCAACAGCGGCGTCGAGCACACCGACGCGGCCCGCGCCGAGCAGGCGGTGCTCAAAGAGCTGGCGGACCTCTGCGACGGCCCTATCACCGACGAAGAGCTGGAAGACTGCCGCCGGGGCCTTCTGGCCGGGATGAACGGTCTGGAGGATACACTGGGCGGCATCGAGACATGGTACTATATGGAGGTGCTGCGGGGCGGCCCGGTGCAGACGCCGGACGACGCCCGCCGCGCCCTGCTGGCTGTGACCAGAGAGGATGTGCGGGATATTCTGAAGCAGTTCACCCTGTCGGTGAGCTGTCTGCTGACGCGGGAGGAGGGGAACGAGAATGGCTGAGAACACCCGGAGCGTGCTGGAACGCACCGCCGCTGACCAGTGGAAGGTTCTGCCCTCGGGGCTGACCGTCCTCGTCCGCCCCATGCCGGGCTACTCCGGCACCCATGTCATCTACGCCACCCGCTTCGGCTCCATCGACCGGGATTTCCGGCTGGGGGAGCGGGAAGTGCATCTGCCCGCCGGTGTGGCCCATTTCCTCGAGCACAAGATGTTCGAGGATGAGGACGGCGACGCCTTTGCAAAGTTCGCCAAGACCGGCGCGAATGCCAACGCCTTCACGGCCTTTGACCGCACCTGCTACCTCTTTACGGCCACGGAACAGCTGGACGAGAGCCTTGACGTGCTGCTGGGCATGGTGGGGCATCCCTACTTTACCGAGCAGACCATCGCCAAAGAGCAGGGCATCATCGGGCAGGAGATAAAGATGTACGATGACAGTCCCGACTGGCGGCTCATCACCGGCCTGTGCGAGTGCCTGTATCACAGCCACCCCATCCGCAGCGATATTGCGGGAACGGTAGAGAGCATCGCGGAGATAACGCCGGAAATGCTCTACGACTGCTGCAGGGCGTTCTATGCGCCGGGCAATATGGTGCTGGCCGCAGCGGGCAACACCAGCATGGAGCAGATCCTGGCTGCCTGCGCCCGCCATGGCCTGATGGACGAGCGCCCGGCGGAAAAGGTCGAGCGCCTGCTCCGCCCCGAGCCGATGACGCTGGCAGCGGCCGAAAAGACCATCACCATGCCCATCGCCAAGTCCTGCTTCGGTCTGGGCTTCAAAGAAGAGCCGCTGCCTTTCGGCGACCTGCGCAGCGAGATGCTGTACGAGCTCATCCTCTGCTGCATCTGCGGCGGGATGTCGCCGCTCTACCGCCGCCTCTACGATGAGGGCCTGACCGACCCGGGCTTCGGCGGCGAGGTGCTGCGGGTGGACGGATGCTGCTGCATCCTCTTCACCGGCGAGAGCGACCAGCCCGACACCGTCCGGCAGCTTCTGCTGGACGAGATCGAGCGGGTGCGCAAAGAGGGCGTAGACCGGGAGATCTTCACCCTCTGCAAGAACGAAAAATACGGCCAGCTCATCGAAAATCTGGAAAACGTCGAGGATTCGGCCAGCCAGATGGCAGATTTCGCGCTGGCAGGTCAGACTGTGGCCCAGCAGATCACCATGCTGGCGGGCCTGACGGCAGAGGACGCCGACGCGGCATTGCAGCACATCCTGCGGCCTGAGCGGATGGCCGTGATGCACATCGAGCCGGACGGCACTGCCGTTGAGGACGAGGAAGAAGAGGAGACGGAAGAATGACGAATCTGGTACAGTTCCCGGGCCTCGGCCTCAGCTTTGAGCTGAGCCGGGTAGCCTTCAGCATTGGCGGCATGGATATTTATTGGTACGGCGTCTGCATCGCCTTCGGCCTCTGCCTCGCATTGGTCTTTGCGTTCCGCCGCTGCACGGAGTTCGGCATCGACGCCGATTCGATGGTGGATGTCATCCTCATCGGCGTGGTGCTGGGCATCGCCAGCGCCCGCCTGTATTATGTGGCGATGGCACCCTATGATTACGATACCATCTGGGATGTGCTGGCCGTCCGCGACGGCGGTCTGGCCATCTACGGCGGCATCATCGGTGCCTTTGTGTTCGGCGGCCTGGCCTGCAAATGGCGGGGCGTGCCGGTGCTGCCCATGTTCGACCTGGCCGGCATGGGCTTCCTCATCGGACAGGGCTGCGGCCGCTGGGGCAACTTCTTCAATCAGGAGGCTTTCGGCTGCAACACCACCCTGCCCTGGGGCATGTTCAGCGAAGCAACGGAAGATTCCCTGATGGGCAGCACCGTTACGGTGCCGAAGGGCGTCACCATCGACCCCGCCATGCCCGTCCACCCCACCTTCCTCTACGAGAGCATCTGGTGCTTCGTGGGTCTGGCCCTGCTGGCGGCGTACATCAAAAAGCGGAAGTTCAACGGCGACATCGCCCTGCGCTACCTTGTCTGGTACGGCGCAGGCCGCTTCTGGATCGAAGCTCTCCGCACCGACAGCCTGCTGCTGGTGCCGTCGCTCGGTCTGCGCGCTTCCCAGCTGGTGGCGGCTGCGGCCGTCGTGGGCGGTGTGGCACTGGAAATTTTCCTGACCCGGAAATATAAGTCCAAGCCTCTCATGGTGACGCTGGCTCTGACGGCAGAGAACCGCAGCCTGCTGGCAAAGGTGCGCAAGGCAGAGCCGGAATTTACGGTGGAGAGGGAGGAGCTGGTGGCTTCCAGCCCCCGCAAGCTCTTCCTCGAGCGCACGAATGCCTATAACGAGCGGGTGAAGCAGCAGCTCAAAGAGAAGCTGGCAGAGAAAAAAGACGCCTGATCAGAATATTTCGAAAGAGCCGCAGCGCAGAGAACCTTGCACTGTGGCTCTTTTTGGTGTATAATATAGCCACAGAACATAAAGGGGGCATTACGATGCAGATCATTCCGATGAGAGAACTGAAGAATACCGTGGAGATCGAGCGCCGGTGCGCCGAGGAGAACGGCCCGGTCTTTGTGACGAAGAACGGCTATGGCCGCCTCGTGGTGATGGATATTGATTACTATGAGCGCACCATGCAGGAGATGGAAGAGGCAAAGCTTATTCTGGAGGGACTGGATGATGTGGAGGCAGGACGCACAGTCGATGGCCCGACGGCGATGGCAGAATTGAGGGAAAAGTATGGACTGTGAATATCACTATCGCCTGACCCGGAGAGCGGAAAAAGAGCTTGACGACATCCTTGATTATATCGGAAACACGCTGGATAACGCAAAGGCGGCAGCAAAACTGATGGAGGACATCGGCCGCTGCATGGAGACGGTATGCGTTTTCCCGGAGGGCGGGGCACTGGTCACCAATGCATTCCTGCCAAGAAAGATCATTCGGAAAAAGGTCGTGGGCAATTATCTGCTGTACTACCGTGCGGATAAAGAACGAAAGACGGTCTGGCTTCTCCGCATCGTCTATGGCCGCCGGGATATGGATGAGGTGCTGAAGCATATTAACAGCTGAAAGAGGAGAAAAACTGAAAATATTTCCGCAAAAGCGGGATTTTCCTCTTGAAATCCGCACATTTTTTTGCTATACTATTCTAGCCGCTTGGTGTGGGCGCCTCAAATGGCCCCTGTGAGGGCCTGCCTTTACGACCAGCGAGTACAACGAAAAGGAATGAACAAAATGTACGCAATCATTGTTACCGGCGGTAAGCAGTACCGCGTGGAGCAGGGCGACATCGTCTACATCGAAAAGCTGGACGTTGAGGCCGACTCCGAAGTGAAGTTTGATCAGGTTCTCGCTATTGGCGAGGAGGGTTCGGTCAAGGTTGGCGCTCCTGTTGTTGAGGGCGCTTCCGTTTCTGCCAAGGTCATCAAGAATGGCAAGGGCAAGAAGCTGAACATCATCACCTATCGCGCAAAGAAGCACAGTGCTCGCCGCATGGGCCATCGTCAGCCCTTCACCAAGGTTGAGATCACTGCGATCAACGGCTAAGTAGGAGGTATATTACAATGGCACATAAAAAGGGCGTAGGCAGCACCAAGAACGGCCGTGATTCTGCGGCTCAGCGTCTGGGCACCAAGCGTGCAGATGGTCAGTTCGTTCTGGCCGGCAACATCCTCGTTCGTCAGCGCGGCACTCACATCCAGCCGGGTGAGAATGTCGGCAAGGGCAGCGATGATACCCTGTTTGCTCTGGTCGATGGCACCGTTCGTTTCGAGCGCGTGGGCAAGAGCGGCAAGAAGTGCAGCGTCAAGCAGTAACTTCTTTCTAAAATCTGCAACACAGAGAGCCGGACCCTCGTGGCCCGGCTCTTTTTGATGAAAAAACAGGAGGGCCTGTATGGCAGCACAAACCAATTTTATCGACATCGCCACCATCTGGCTCCATGCCGGCAAGGGCGGCGACGGCGCAGTGAGCTTCCATCGTGAGAAGTTCGTGGCCGCTGGCGGCCCGGACGGCGGCGACGGCGGCCGGGGCGGCGACATCATCTTCGTCGTGGACGACCACCTCACCACTCTGATGGACTTCCGTTATAAGCGCAAGTACACCGCCGACGAGGGCGGCAAGGGCGGCGCAAGCCTCTGCCACGGCAAGAACGCCGAGGATCTCGTCATCAAGGTGCCTCTGGGTACGGTCATCAAGGACGCCGAGAGCGGCCTTGTCATCGCCGACCTGTCCGACCACACCCCCGTCACCATCGCCAAGGGCGGCCGCGGCGGCTACGGCAATGCGCACTTTGCCACCCCCACCCGCCAGATCCCCAAGTTTGCAAAGCCCGGTATGCCCGGCGAGGACATTCAGGTGACCCTCGAGCTGAAGCTCATCGCGGATGTGGGCCTCATCGGCTTCCCCAACGTGGGCAAGTCCACCCTCATCTCCACCATCAGCGCCGCAAAGCCGAAAATTGCAAACTACCACTTCACCACGCTGGTGCCGACGCTGGGCGTCGTGTCGGTGGGCGAGGGCGCAAGCTTCGTCTGCGCCGACATCCCCGGCCTCATCGAGGGGGCCAGCGAGGGCGTCGGCCTAGGCCACGACTTCCTCCGCCATGTGGAGCGCTGCCGTCTGCTGCTGCATGTCGTGGACGTCTCCGGCAGCGAGTGCCGCGACCCCATCGAGGACTTCGAGCAGATCAACGAGGAGCTGGCAAAGTTCAGCCCGGCTCTGGCCGAGCGTCCCCAGATCGTGGTGGGCAACAAGTGTGACCTTGCCACCGAGGAGCAGATCGACACCTTCCGCAAGTATGTGGAGGAAAAGGGCCTGACCTTCGTCCCCATCTCCGCCGCCACCATGCAGGGCGTCAGGGAGCTTCCGGGTCTGGTCTACAACCGCCTGAAGGACATTCCCGCCGTCCCCGTGTTTGCCCCCGAGTACAAGAAGCCCGAGGCAAAGGCCGGCGGCCGCGAGTTCACCATCAAGCGGATGGAGGCTCATGTCTGGAGCGTGGATGCACCCTGGCTGGAGTATATCCTGGCCGGCAGCAACGTGGACGACTACGAGAGCTTGCAGTATTTCCAGCGCCAGCTGGGCGAGAGCGGCATTCTGGACGCTCTGGTGCAGAAGGGCGTGCAGGAGAACGATACCATCCTCATCGGCGAGTATCAGTTCGATTATATCTTCTAAGAGGTCAACGGGCTTGCCCTCTCAGCCTCACGCGGTTCGGCAGCTCTCCCAAAGGGAGAGCCGGAGCGCAACGGTCAGGCTTCTGCCTCTCCCTTTGGGAGAGGTGGCATTGCGAAGCAATGACGGAGAGGGCAAGGACGCTGATGAAAGGAAAAAACGTTCTATGAACGAACCCGAAAAGATCGACCCCCGGGAGCTGAGCCCGCTGGCACTGGCCTTCGTGGGCGACAGTGTGCTGGAGCTTCTGGTGCGGCAGCGGCTGGTGGAGCACCACCGTCTGTCGGCGGGAAAGCTCAACGCCGAAAAGGTCAAATACGTCTCGGCCCGGGCGCAGTTCCGGGAAGAGCAGCTGTTGGAGCCGCTTTTCACCGAGGACGAGCTGGCTGTCTTCAAGCGGGGCCGCAACGCCAGCAAGGCCAGTGTGGCCAAACACGCCTCCCCGGAGGAGTACCGCGCGTCCACCGGCTTCGAGTGCCTGCTGGGCTGGCTGTATCTGAACGGCCGGCTGAGCCGGGTGCATGAGCTGTTCGAGACGCTGTGGCAGTCGTTCGACCCCAACGAAAAATAACCGGAACACGCGAAAGCCCACTGCTTTCCGCACTGGGAAACAGTGCAAAGAGAGCAGCGGGCTTTTTGTTGTCCCGCCGGATGGTCCGTTCAGGCGGGGCGGCGCTCAGCGCAGAGGCTCAGCGGCTGTTGCGGGCGGAGTTGCGAGCCGAGTTCTTGCCGCCCTCGTCGTCGGCACCCTTGGTGTACTGGTTGGGGTGCTTGTGCTCGTTGGCAGCAGAGTTCTGGCTGGAATTGGTGGTGCGGTTGGTGCTCTGATCGCTGGTGCGGTCCTGAGTCTGGTTCTTGCAGTTGGTGCTGCGTTTCTCACTGCGATTTTCCATCGTATCGTCGCTCCTTTCGATTTTGGGAGACGCTCTGCGCTCCCTGCCCATAGTTTGACCGGCTGCGGCGGCTTTATGCACTGCAGCTCGAAGGAGGTCTCATAAAAATGCCTGCCGAATATTTTGAAGCCCGGGAACGCGCCCTTCTGGGGGAGCGGTACGACACGCTCTACGCCGCCCCGCAGGAGACAGCGGCCCGCGGCGTGACCGTGTCCGCTCTCCGCACCACGCCGGAAGGATTTGCGGCCCGGGCAGATCTCCCGCTGCGGCCCTCGCCCTTCTGCAAGGCGGCGTTCGTGGTGGAACAGCCCGACTTCAAGCCGGGACGCCACCCCTACCATCACGCAGGCGTCTTCTACTCACAGGAGCCTTCGGCCTCGTCGGCAGCGCCGCTGCTGGGCGTCAGGCCCGGGATGCGGGTGCTGGATCTATGCGCTGCCCCCGGCGGCAAGAGCAGCCAGCTCGCCGCCGCTCTGCAGGGGCAGGGCCTGCTGGTGAGCAACGAATATGTCGCGGCCCGTGCAGAGATCCTGAAGAGCAACCTCGAGCGGATGGGTGTGTCCAACGCCGTCGTGCTCAACGAGACGCCTGCCCGCGTCGCGGCGGCCCTGCCGGAGTTCTTCGACCGCGTTCTGGTGGACGCGCCCTGCTCCGGTGAGGGGATGTTCCGCAAAGAGCCTGCCGCGCTGGCCCAGCACTGCGAAGCGCTGGTGAAGCAGTGCGCAGAGCTGGGCGCGGACATCCTCGACAGCGCCGCTGCGGCCCTCGCGCCGGGCGGCGAACTGGTCTACTCCACCTGCACCTTCGCGCCGGAAGAGGACGAGGGACAGGTGGCCGCATTCCTGCAGCGCCACCCGGAGTTCACGCTGGCCGATGTGCTGGGCAATGTGGATCATCCCTTCGGCAGCGAGGGCGAGGCCAACCGCACCGGTGGTCTGCCGCTGGACGTGAGCAGGGTGCGCCGCATCTGGCCCTGTCAGGGCGGTGAGGGCCACTTCATGGCCCGGCTCGTCAAGGCCGGTACGCCCCGGGCTCTGCCGGCTCCCGGCGAGTACACCCCCGAAGAGCAGCTCTGGCTGGCCGCCGCCGCCGAGGCCGGCAGGAGATCCAAGGGCGGCAAGCCACAGAAGGCCGCAAAGCCTGCGGATGCCCGCAGCGCCCGGCGGGAGAATAGCCGGGCTTGCCGGGAGGCCGTGCAGGGCCGCAGCTCCCGCAGCCGGGACGCTGGGGCAGGGGATGCATCGCCCGCCCAGAGCCTCGCTGCATGGAGGGAGTTTGCGGAGGAGTATTTCCCGGAGCTGGCAAAGCACCCTGCCGTGGTGCATGGCGGCGGCGTCCTGCTGCCGGCGGCTTTCCCGCAGACGAATCTTCACGTCCTGCGTGCAGGCGTCTTTGTGGGCAGTGTGCAGAAGGGGCGCTTTGTGCCGGAACATCATCTGTTCACGGCCTTCGGCGCGCTCTGCCGGAACTGTGAGGAACTGACCCTCGCCGACTCCCGGACCGTGGAATATCTCTCCGGCCGGGAGATAGAAGCTCACACCGCTGCCGACGGCTGGTGCTGCGTGACGGTGGACGGCTGGCCGCTGGGAGGCGGCAAGGTGTCCGGCGGCAGGGTCAAAAACCATTATCCCAAGGCACTTCGTCTGCTGTAAAACGTAGTTTTGGGCAGAATAAACCGGAAAACCATCGGTACAAGGCTTGAACGCCGATGGCTGTTGTGATAAAATAACAGAGTTAGATTTTGTGTGCTGCCACAATGCGGGCGACCACAGCCCGTCTGCCCGCAGGCGGAGATCACTGATAAAATACAGGAGGCTCTTTTCCATGTCTGGACATAGCAAATGGAACAATATCAAGCGCAAGAAGGAGAAGACGGACGGCGCAAAGGCAAAGGTCTTTACCAAGATCGGCCGCGAGATCAGCGTTGCCGTCCGTACCGGCGGCCCCAACCCCGCTTCCAACAGCAAGCTGGCTGACCTGATCGCCAAGGCAAAGCGTATGAGCGTGCCGAACGATAACATCCAGCGTATCATCAAGAAGGCCGAGGGCGGCGATAAGACCGAGTACGAGGCGATCACCTACGAGGGTTACGGCCCCGGCGGCGTGGCTGTCATGGTCGAGACTCTGACCGACAACCGCAACCGTACCGCTGCTGACCTGCGCCACTACTTCGATAAGAACGGCGGCAATCTGGGCGCTATGGGCTGCGTGGGCTTCCTGTTCAGCCAGAAGGGCGTCATCGACATCTCTCTGGAAGACAAGGACGCCGACGAGGCCATGATGGACGCCCTGGATGCCGGTGCTGAGGACTTCGATGCAGGCGAAGAGGCCGCTGAGATCACCACCGACCCCGAGAACTACTCCGCTGTCGTCAAGGCAATGGAGGAGAAGGGCTACGAGATCCTCTCCGACGACCTGGCCATGGTCCCCATGACCACCACCCGTCTGACCGACCCCGATCAGCTCAAGCTGATGGGCAAGCTGCTGGATGCCCTCGAGGATAACGATGACGTCCAGAACGTCTGGCACAGCCTCGAGAACGAAGAGGACCTGCCGGAATAATGCTCTGCAAGTCTGAATAAGGACGTAATCAAAGCCGCTTTTTGTGCTGTGAGGCACAGAAAGCGGCTTTGTTGTTTTATGGCGGCCTGCGATAAAGGTGTGCCTGCTGGGGCATGGAAAATAAAAAGAACGGTACCATTCTCCCGTCGGCTATGTTATAATATACAGAACAAAACATCACGGGGAGGGGCCGACATGGAGCAACGACGCATTTGTCCATATTGTATGCAGGAGCTGGAGGCAGGGGAGGAGCAGTGTCCCCACTGCGGCCGGGAGCTTGCAGGGCGCAACCCGTCGGGCAGTCTTCCGGCAGGCACTGTGCTGGCAGGCCGGTATACCGTGGGCGACATCCAGAGCGTGGACGGCGAGGGCATCCTCTACCGGGGCGTGGAGAACAACGGCCCCTTCCGGGTGACCATCAAGGAGTATATGCCCCTGACGCTGGCGGCAGAGCGGGGGAGGGACTGCATCCTCCGCCCGAAGCCGGGCAGCGAGGTGCTGTTCAAGACCACCCGGATGGACTTTGCCGACCTCTACCGCTTCATCCAGCGCATCACCCCGGCCAACGGCCTGGAGGCCGTGCTGGACGTCTTCGAAGAGAACAACACGGTCTACGCCGTCATGGAGAACCCCGGCGGCTGTCCGCTCCAGAAGTGGCTGGAGGAGCACGGCACCGTGACGCCCCAGCAGGCCTGCGCCATGCTGGAACCGGTGTTCAACGGGGTGGAGGCCATGCATCAGGTGGGCCTCGTACACCGGGGCATCTGCCCGGCCAACATCCGCATCATGGACAATGGTCGCGCCCGGCTCACCGGCTACGCGACGGTGGGTCTGCGCACGGCGGGCAGCGGCCTCCACGAGCAGCTGTACGAGGGCTATTCCGCCCCGGAGCAGTATTCCACCGCCGAGTTCGAGGGCCGCTACACCGACGAATACAGCCTCGCGGCGGTGTTCTACCGGATGGTCTGCGGGCTGAGCCCCGTCCCGGCGGCACAGCGCCTCGTCTCCGACTCCAACCCCAAGGCCCGCACGGTGACGCCGTCGGTGCCGGCTTACGTCTCCGAGACGCTGTATCTGGGCCTCCGGCTCAAGCCGGTGGAGCGCATCCAGACGGTGCGGCAGCTTTTCCGCGCCCTCTCGGAGCGGGAGTATGCGGAGGAATTGTCCCGCAGCATGGAAGCGCTGGACCCGCCCGCCCCCGCGCCGCAGGAGCCGAAAGCGCCCGCGAAGGCTGAGCTGCTGAGCGTCCGGAATCTTCTGGCGGGCATCGTCATTCTGCTCGGCGTCCTCATCCTGCTGACCCTCTGGGGTCTGCTGAGCCATCAGAGCGAGAAGCCGCCGGAGGTGACCGCTCCGGAGTCCGTCAGCGAGGCGGCAAGTGAGCCGGTGAACGAAAACGTCACCCTGACGCCGGATCTCGTGGGCCGCGACTATGACGCCGAGGTGCGCAACAACCGCAGCTATATCGACGAGTATCTCTTCTACGTCACGCTGGAATACAGCGACACGGTGGAGAAGGGCCGCATCATCCGGCAGTCGCCGGAGGCGGGCGAGGTCATCCAGAAGGGGGACACCGTCAGCCTCGTGGTCAGCCGGGGCCCCCAGATGATGGAGATGCCCGACATCATCGGCCAGACGCAGGACAGCGCCGTGCAGGAGCTGGCCACCAAGGGTCTGAACGCCACCTGCTTCACCGTGGTCAACGACGGCTCTGAGGCGGCGGGCTGCGTCGTCTCGGCCAGCGAGGACGCCGGGAGCATGGTGGAGGTGGGAACCACCATCGTGCTCTATATCGCGGGGGATGTCCCCGCCGATGCCCCGGCGGGACCGGAAGCGCCTTCGGATACAGGGACGCCCGCCGGCGGGGATGCCGCGCAGGGCGGCGTGGAATACGATACGGATTAAACAAAAAACATCTGCAATACGGACTTCGGGAATCGAAGAAGTGTTGCAGATGTTTTTGGTTTTATGGAAAGCCTCTCCCCTTGGGAGCTGTTGGGGCAGCAGCCTTGCCCTCTCAGGCGCTTACGCGCCAGCTCTCCCAGAGGGAGAGCCCTTGGCAAGCCGGTCAAGTTTCCTCTGGACGAGCAAAGCTTATTTGTTTCGTGGACTGTAGTGCCCTGCTGTCTAGGCCAGCGGCAGCTTGACAAGTGCGTTGTCCAGAAGCGGCTGCCCTCTGTAGCAAGGCCCGCCCTTTTACGTCCTATCGGGCCTTCAGCGGTCAGGCGAAAGTGGCCCGGCCTGCCAAGGGCTCCCCCTTTGGTCCCCGGCATCAGTTTACTGTGAAAATTTCTGTATTTTAAATCCTGTAATTTGAATAATTCCTGCTGTAATTCATCCATGTTCTTCTCCTTTTTCTGTGACCACAATTACACAAAAACGAACTCATGTCCCCCCTTAGCCTGATACTATGAGTATATCTTTTTTTCCAAATGGGTGCAAGAATCATCTGTTCATTCCTGTTAAAACTCCTTCTTTTCCATAATACGCCTGCTGATCTGGTACGAAACAAACAGTGCCAGCAGTGTGATCCCGATGATGTTACCAGCCAGAACTGCCACATTCATATTGTCTATCACGGTCAGCGCCTGATACAACCTCTCTTTTCCGAATACGACCTCACATAGATATGCAATCACAGCAATTACTCCCATCATTCCTAATGTCAAAATCCGGCTCTTTTCACAGCCAAACTTAATCTGCGCCGGAATCATGAAAAAACTGATCAAAAGAATGATTAGCAAAATCACTGCGGCTGTCAGCATATCTTCTGCCACAGCAACCGGTATACCACGCACCACTTTTGACACCAAATACAAGCAGACTGCAATTACCCAGGCAGCCACTACTCCTCCGGCACAAAGCAGATACTTTTCTCTTACATAGGTTTTTTTATTGATCGGCAGTGTCAATAAAAACTGATAGCCATGATCCATCTCGTCATACGCTATCGTGCTGATTGCAATCATCTCTACCACAAACGGCAGATATCCAATGATAAAATTTCCGTTGCCGGAAAATGTGACTGCAACTGCAATTGCAAACAAAATTACCAGTGTCTGTTTTGTTCCCCATAATAACCGAATATCTTTTTCCAATAAACCTGCCATTATCTGTACCCTCCTGTCATCATAAGAATCAGCTCATCAATCCCTCCATTTTCCACTGCAATCTGCGGATAATTTTCCTGATAAAACTTCTTATCATTCGTAAAACATGCATAGCCGTAATTTTCTTTCTGCACTTTTAAAATAGAGCTTTGATCAAGCGTGCGGTATTGTTCTTCACTCACCTTTAAAATGCCATACTGCTCTAAGATTGCATCTGTTGCTTCATGCAAAATGAGTTTTCCATCATGTATCAGATAAAGTTCATCACATAGGGATTCTAAATCAGTGGAAATATGGGATGTAATAAGTATACTTCGGCTCTCATCCTCTGCAATATAAGCCCGTAACATATCTAAAATCTCGTTTCTCGCCTCCACATCCAGTCCAGCTGTCGGCTCATCCATGATCAGCAGCTTTGCATGGTGTGTCATAGCTGTCAGCACGCGGAGTTTCGCTTTCATTCCGGTTGAAAATTCTTTGATTTTCTTATTCATCGGAAGTTTTAAATTTTCACTCTGTTTTATAAAATAGTTTTCATCAAACGAATGATACATTTTTTTTAAAATATGTTTTACATCGTTTACGGTCAGTTCCCCGGAAAATCCGGATTCTGCAAGAGAAACTCCTATATCCTGTTTGACTTTTTCCGAAAGTTCTTTACTGTCACTTCCCAAAACAGTTACAGTTCCTTCCTCTGCCCGGCAAAGACCAAGAATCAGTTTGATCGCGGTACTTTTTCCTGCTCCGTTTTTCCCGATCAACCCCAGTATCTGTCCTTCCGGCAGTTCCATTGATATTTCAAAAGTAAAGTTTCCATATGTTTTCCGGACATTTTGCATTGTTATCATACAATTTCCGCCTTTCTGCTACCTGCACTTCTCTGTTATCTATATTTTCCTTCTTATCAGATATTTTCCTGTTGATTTACTTTTCATCCAAGATCAGTTTTACAACCTCAGATATTTCTTCCTTCTTCATTCCCATGGAAAGTGCCCGGTCGATCACTTTATCGAAGTCATCTTCTATCGCTTTCTGCCTTGCTTCAAGTGCAAGCTGTTTATCCGAGGCAGATACATAAGTACCTTTTCCATGAACAGTCGTAACAAATCCCTCTTCTTCCAGCTTATCGTAAGCCTTCTTGACCGTCAGCGCACTGATCCGAAGCTCCCCTGCGAGCGTCCTCACAGACGGAAGTGCCTCTCCTTCTTTTAATTCAGACTGAATAATATCTGATTTTATCTGCTCCATGAGCTGTTCGTAAATCGGAACCATGGAGGAATGATTTAAGATAATATGCATACTTCCTCTCATTCTGCCTCTTCAGCGGCTTTTCATAAATCAGGGAACTTTGTGCGCCAGCACAATTTCCAGATTAAAAATGTCAATTTTCAATCTTATATCTCTTTACAGCAAACAGTATATAACAGTGCATATCTGTTGTCAACTGTTATATACTGTTTATTCTATTTTTTTGTAATTTCATGTGGGAATTTGTACAGACAATACTCGTTAATAACTTTTTCATGAAAAATTAAATTTTTGTGTATGTCGTGCAGAATATTTTATGTTACTATAGAATAAAGTGTTGCTTCGCAATTTTCTGTATTTATGTCAGGAGGAGAACATTATGAAAGTAAATCTGACTCCCTTTTCCATATACTGGTTCCTGTTTTTGATCTTAAATGTCATATATTTTATATTTCCATTTCTATTTTTTCTGCTTCTGCCGGCAGTGTTCGTTATGATTTTAATATGGGGAATATGTGTATTTGAAATTGGGCGAGCAACCATTATTTCTTCACAAACTAAGCGGATAACACGAGTCATACTGGCTTTCCTGGCATCTCTTCTTACAATTTCAATAAATCCCATTGGAATGATTCTTTTGGATTTTATTAATTGGAGACATATAAACTCATTCGCAGACTATTTTTCGAAAGCCTATTGGATTATTTTTTTGATTCATATGCTGCTATTTTGGCTGGGCGAAGAAATAGGATATTTTTCACAGAAAGGACTTTTTTAATATGGTAAAAATAATTTCAGACAGCACATGCGACCTCTCAGCAGAATTAGTTGCACAATACGATATCGATATTCTCCCGCTTCATATTCTTCTCGGAGATGAGGAATTTGAAGATGGAAAAACAATTACACCGGATGAGATTTACTCCTGGTCCGATGAGCATAAAACAACCCCAAAAACTTCCGCCCCGTCTCTGGCAGAAACGATTGAACTTTTTCGCCCTTATGTGGAAGAAGGATGCGAGATTGTCTGCTTTTCCATCTCAAACAGTATGTCAACATCCGGCAATGTCATGCGTCTTGCTGCCGGGGAACTAGAAGCAGAAAACCGGATCACCGTGATTGATTCCGCAAATCTCTCCACCGGAATCGGACTTCTTGTGATAGAAGCTGCCATTATGGCAAAAAACGGACACTCTGCATCCGAAATTGCTTCTGTCATGGAAACTTTAAAACCAAATGTCAGAGCAAGCTTTGTCGTGGATACCCTCACCTACCTGTACCGTGGCGGACGTTGTAACGCTGTTGCTGCCATGGCCGGCGGTGTCTTAAAGCTGCATCCAAAAATTGTGGTAGAAAACGGTGCTATGGATGCGACAAAAAAATATCGCGGAAAGATCAATTCTGTTATCATGTCCTATGTAAAAGATATGGAAACTGATTTAAAAGCAGCCAGACCTGACCGCGTATTCATCACACATTCCGGCTGTGACGCTGCAACGGTGGAATCCGTCCGCTCGTATCTGGAAAGCCTCGGTGTTTTCCATGAGATATTAGAAACCAAGGCCGGTGGTGTCGTGTCAAGCCACTGCGGTCCCGGTACGCTTGGTGTTCTGTTTATTGCAAAATAATAGAGGTTCGGATGTTTTCTTCCAAACCTCTGTTTCTTTTACTTTTCTATCTCTGCATTGATCTCATCTTCCGTAGCTTTCATTGCTTCCAAAGTCATTGTGAGCAGCTTGTCTAATTCCCAGCCAAGCTGCTCTGCTCCGCGCTCGATCACTTCTCTGGAGCAGCCTGCGGCAAACCCTTTGCTCTTATACTTTTTCTTCAGGGATTTCAATTCCATGTCTTTTGTGCTTTTCGACGGACGCATCAAAGCTGCCGCCCAGATCAGACCGGTCAGCTCGTCTGCTGCAAATAATACTTTTTCCATCTCATGCTCCGGAGCAACATCCACGGTAATTCCATAGCCATGTGAAACCACGCCATGTATGATGTCTTCGCCGACTCCACCCTCGCGCAAAAGTTCCGGTGCTTTGATACAGTGTTCTTCCGGATAAAGTTCAAAATCAATATCATGAAGCAGACCAACAATACCCCAGTATTCTGCGTCTGCGCCAAATCCAAGCTCCTCTGCATACCATTTCATCACAGCTTCCACAGTCAGTGCATGCTGGATATGGAAAGGATCTTTGTTGTACTTTTTCAATAAATCATAGGCTTCTTCTCTTGTGATATGTTCCATTTTCGTGTTCCTCTTTTTCTGTCATTCCGTCAGATAGAATTTGCAATTCATACTTATCCGATAGGTTTTTAGTTATTTTATACTTTTTCTCACAAGATGTCAATTTTTTATCATCACAGATTTTATTTTCTAAAAAAGCTATATTTTCTCCTTCACAAGTACTTCTTTTCCTGCAAATGCAAAACCAAGCTTATAAATACGTTCTTCGTTGATTCCTGCTGTGACAAGATCTGTCACATATTTCTTTTCTTCCATCTGCCGGAACGCACTTTCGACTGTCTCTTCCAGATTTTTTTCTTTCTTCTTATCCCAAACCTTAAATTCCATAAGAAATGCATCCTGATTCTTCTCTAACGGATACATTGCAATATCATATCTGCCCCGTCCACTCTCACGGTTTGAAACAATACGATACCTGTCCCTAAGTGTTACAATCAGTCCAAGTATCAGACCATGATAAAAATTCTCTGGCGTGCGTGCCTCTTTTTCATTTCCAACATCAAAATAACTCATGGAGGTGCATGCAATCTCTGACAGATAATCATTCATATCTTCTATATTATGCTCCAACAGAGCCTTCACAAACCTGTTATATACGGAAAATCCATTACGAAACATTCCAAGAATCTCCGTACGAAACATTGCCATAACTTCTTTATTCGTAACTGACACATCACACTCAATGGCATCCACTTTGTGCACCACATTTTCAGCCTTAATATAACCAACAGATAATAACAGTGACCACAAACTGTTCTCATCGCCATCCAGATACTGAAATGTAATGTTCTCGTTGATTTCCTTATGCACTTTTTCACCGGACATTAACTGTTCGATCTCATATTTTCGCCCGACAGGATGCTTTCTGATGATATCACCAATTAGTTTATTACTGCTCGTATTCGTCCAATAAGAAATAAGTTCTCCCTGCCTGATATAATTGCAGATTGACCACGGATTGTACATATCTTTTTGTTTGCCAAAAATAAAGCCGTCGTACAAATCCTTCACATCCCGCATCTTATCCAAATTCTGACATTTCAGTGCATCCATTACTTCCTGCTCTGTAAACCCGAAACAATCTGAATATGCGTCGCAGGTAACTGTGTCTACTTCCAGATTATTCAGATCCGAAAACAACGAATTTTTAGAAATTCTTGTTACTCCGGTAATAATCGCGCGGCTGTAAAAATCATTCTGCTTAAATGCATTATGAAATATCTGTCTGCATGCGGCAATCATCTCATCCCAATACCCCTGCGTATACGCTTCGAGCAATGGTGTGTCATATTCATCCACAAGAATAATTGGCAGCACCTTGTGATGTCTGTATAAAAAGTAGCATAGCCGCTTGATTGCCTGCCAGTCATTCTCTCCACTGCTTGCAAAAAAAGATTCTTTTGCGTCAAGATAAGGATTTCTTTTTAAAATATCTTCAATACGCTCTTTCGGATTTTCCATAGACACCTCCGTGTACCATACTTCTGCACATCCTGCAGGATATTATGCTTTATACGAATATACATTGCTATTATTTATAAAAAAGATTTCCTCTATTTCCTTTTTTAAATCCCCCTGATTTCAACGATCCTGTCACATTCAATATCTGTTCCGTCTTCCAGCACGATTGTCCTCTCATAGTCACGGAATTTCTGAAATATCCCTGTGGCAGTCACATATTCTCCTCCGGTCTTTTTGTCATCCGGCTTGAAATAAGTTACTGACACTGTCGGATGTTCTGTGGCATACGCAATCAATGTCTGTAATTTTTCATTCAGTTCTTCCTGCTTATCTTCATCGAGTTCCACCTGTTCTTCTGTCAGTCTCGCTGTTTCTTTGATTGCAGCCTCATGTCCGGTCAATGCAGCAAATGGCGAAAACTGCGCCGCCCTGTCATAAATCAACATCTGTGGATGAACTTTTGACTGATGATGAGGTAAATTCAGAATATCCCCATATTTTTCTTCACTTTCCGTCATCCGCTTTCTCCTTTCCTTCACTCTCTGCGGTCTGCGTTTCCTGTTTCAAACAAAAAATGTGCCTCTGAACGCATGGATCACTGTCTTGTTCGAAATTCTGCCTGCTTCTATACAAAAAAAAATACTTTCAAAAAATTCAGGCACGATGCCCGCCAATCTGGTTGTTTCTGTCTATCATAGTTGCACCCTCCTGCAGATTGGTTCCTTTTAACATCGCATTTTTACCATACTTTTTCTTCACGGAGAGCATTACCTCCTGCAGTCTGCGCTCTTTTTCCATTCTCGCCTGCTCTGCCTTCTGTTTCTCTGCCAGTGCCTGATAATCGGTAAATAAATCCATCTGTGTAAACTCTGTCTCATTCGATACCATATGCTCATCCACAACACGGTTCGCTGTGACAGAAACACGCCGCACCAGAAGATTCTTATCCACAATGCGCTCATATAAATCTAAAACGGCGTCCATGATTTTTGCTGTAGAAGATGTTTTTGTATCCAGATTTGCTGTTCCGTGGGCATGCTTCGGAACGAATCTTCCATATCGGTCTGCTTTTACCTCGCCATGATACTTTTTCCGGATGTCCAGGTTCGTCAGATTTTCAATATCGTAACCAATATCGAGCACTATCTGGTCTGTCACAAGCTGTTTCTCTACAAGTTCTAACACCAGTGCTTCCGTCATCTCGCGGACGATCAGCTTTGTCTTTTCAAAATCGTAAGGACAGTGCAGCACCTGACCGGAACCGATACTGTTCGTCTCCGGCTTATATCCCCTGATATCCGCAATCGTGATCGGTTCATACCCCCATGCGTGGTCGATCAGAAGCTCTGCATTGATCCCAAACATTTTATAAAGCAGTTCTTCATTATAATAATCCCGTTCTTCACCTATGGAACATCGTGCAATGTCTCCCATCGTGTAAAGTCCGTCCTCCTCTAACTTTTTCCGGTAGCCATGTCCTACCCGCCAGAAATCGGTCAGCGGTCTGTGGCTCCACAAAAGTTTCCGGTAAGTCATCTCGTCCAGTTCTGCAATGCGCACTCCATTTGCATCCGGTGCGACATGCTTCGCCACAATGTCCATCGCCACCTTGCACAGATAAAGATTGGTTCCAATCCCTGCTGTGGCGGTAATACCGGTCTCCTGCATCACATCAAGGATCATCCTTGACGCAAGCTCCTTTGCCGTCATATGATAGGTGTTCAGATAATGCGTCACATCCATAAAAACCTCATCGATGGAGTACACATGCATATCTTCCGGCGCAATATATCTCAGATAAATGTCGTAAATTTGTGTACTGTATTTCATATAGAGTGCCATTCGTGGCTTTGCTGTCACATAAGTGACGGAAAGCTCCGGGTGTTCCTTCAGTTCGTCCGAAAAACAAGAGCTTCCCTCAAACATTCTTTTCGGCAGCTTCTGCGATCTCTCCTGATTGACCTCTTTCACACGCTGTACGACTTCAAAAAGCCTCGCTCGTCCCGGAATCCCATATACTTTTAAAGAAGGGGAAACTGCCAGACAGATTGTTTTCTCTGTCCGCTCTGCATCCGCCACGACAAGATTCGTGGTCAGTGGATCAAGGTCTCTTTCCCGGCACTCAACAGAGGCATAGAACGACTTTAAATCAATTGCGATATAAATATGATTTTCATTTTCGTTCAAGAACGCACCTCCCATTTTTTACGCCACTGCATTCGCATTAATATTATCTATGACCTTTTTGATTCCCATCCATACTGTCTGATCCGTAAATATATCCACAATACTGCCCTGATCCGTAAATGGTGCTTCCCGAAGTACAGAAAAGTCTTTCATCATTCCGTTATGAACGATGTATTCCACAATCTGATTGACAAAATAAATTTGCCGGCTGTCAAGACTTGTATTTGTCAGATATTCGGAAAAAGCTGCTTTCGCCGCATTCATATCCAGTCCAACTATTTCTCGCACAAATTCTCCCAGTGGTTTTGTTCCAAACTCCTCTTCATAATCTTTTTTTGTTCCGATTTCACGCCAAAGGATTTCTTCAAGCGCTTTCACATCCGTATCTGTCAACGGCTGATTTTTCTTTAACTTTGCAATTACAAGGTGATCCTGATGCTGCCTGATATAATATTCAGCTTTTTTCTTATAATTTTCCAATTCGTTGCTCTCAAGCTCTGACTCTTTCCACTCAACTGATAGCAATTCGTCTGAAAAATTAGTATTATATTTTTTTATTTCAGGATTTGAAATGTATTTTATTAATCCGCGAAGGTTTTCCCGGATATCTTCAAACTCATTCATCCCTGCACGTTCCAGAAAATCCGTATGCAAAATATTTTGAATCAGCTCCGTCTGTGCCTGGATTTCAGGAATATTTGCCACATCAGCAATTCCTGACACTTTCTTAAGCAGATCATTCCGTGCTTTTGCATATTTTTTTCCCATAAGATATGCAAGTTCAATGTGATACATAAGTGCATCAAAGCGTACTGCATTCACTTCATCTTCTTCCGGTAAAATAAGTGGTGCAACTTCTTCACGCACGATTAATGTATCCTCAAAAGTAAGTTTCTGATAATTTGCCTCTTCGGAATATAAATCTACGTATTTTAAATGCTGGCGGACTGCAAAATGATCCCTCGGTATCTCCTGTACCTTTTCACACATGTGCTTCACCAGAGCATTTCTATATGCGATCAGACGTTTTTCCTGATATTCAATATTCTGAAGCTTAAAGGCAATTTCAAATTGCAGATCAAAAATTGCCCCCTGAAGTGCAATCATATTAGCGGTTGCTTTTCCTTTATTTAATCGGAAAAACTCAAAATTTCCACAGAAGTCAAATATATAAAATTTCTGCTTATCTTCTCCGTCGATCAGCCCCGGGCAAAGCCTTGTTCCGCGTCCGATCATCTGCCAGAATTTTGCCTTGCTCATAACTTTTTTGAAAAAAACGAGATTCACAACTTCCGGAACATCAATTCCTGTGTCTAACATATCGACAGAAATTGCAATCTGTGGCATCTTTTTTGCATCTGAAAATTCATCAATTGCACTCTGTGCATAGGTCATATAATTATCAATTACTTTCGCATAATCCGGGAG
>OLQY01000794.1_pt1 | contig 32879 bp, 59 predicted proteins | sample 1672851 | NCBI WGS metagenome assembly OLQY01 (sample SAMEA3136730, study PRJEB25190) | human gut metagenome | reverse complement strand
TTATGCACCTCTTTTGGGAGTTGGACCTTTTTCGGCCTTTTTCCTTTTAAGGGAAGTGCATACGGTGCATACGGCCGCATACGGATGACGATGGAATCAGGTTTTAGCCCTACTGCCCGTAGGCATTGAGGCGCTTTCCGCCCGTCAGATTCAAAAGTGCATACGGCGGTGCATACGTCTTTCCGGCCGAAAAACCCCTATCAGCCCCCTATCGACGGAATATCCCGAATCGGGATATTCGCACTCCACGGCCCGCCTTCCGGGGCGATGGGCGGATATGGCGTTCTTTGGCCCCTGTGGCGCCTCTTCGCCGCGAAGGTCGATGGTTTATTGCCCGGCAGGACGTTGGTACGCCCAAGACGCGACGCATAAGCCACGGGCATGGGCGACAGCCAACTATCGGCCGCGAAAAAGGCCAAGAACGACGAATTCTACACGCGCATGACCGACATCGAGCACGAATTGGTCCACTACAAGGACCACTTCAAAGGCAAGGTCGTGCTCTGCAACTGCGACGACCCGTTCGAGTCAAACTTCTTCAAATACTTCGCGTTGAACTTCAACCACCTGGGATTGAAGCGCCTGACAGCCGCCTGCTACTCGGGCTCCCCCATCGCCGGCGGCGAGTGGTACCAGCCGTCACTGTTCGACGATGACAGGGACGAATCGACCGGCCGTCACCGCAAGGCATACAAGGCCGTCGTCAACGTCTTCCGCGACACCACGGGCGATGGCGGGTTGGATATGGACGACATCAGAAACCTGCTCGACTCCGAGGAGAACGAGCTGACGGAGCTGCACGGCGACGGAACCTACGGTGCAGGCGACTTCCGCAGCCGCGAGTGCCTCGAACTGCTCGACGAGGCCGACATCGTTGTGACCAATCCGCCGTTCAGCCTGTTCCGCGAGTATGTGGCGACGCTCGTGGAACATGGCAAGAAATTCGTCATATTGGGCAACAAGAACGCCATCACCTACAAGGAGATCTTCCCGCTCCTACGCGACGACAAGGTCTGGCTGGGCTTCACCTCGCCGTCCGACTTCACCATCCCCGGCGAGGGAACGACCAAACAGGTCAACGGCCTGTGCCGCTGGTACACCAACCTGGACATCAAAAAACGCCATGAGGATCTCATCCTTTACCGCCGCTACGCCGACGACCCGTCGAAGTATCCGAAGTACGACGATTACGACGCCATCGAGGTGTCCCGTGTCAAGGACATCCCCGAGGACCACTACGACGTCACGGGCGTGCCCATCACGTTCATGGACAGATACAATCCCGGACAGTTCAACATCGTCGGCTGTTCGGAAAGCGAGGGCCGCGGCTTCTCAAACGGCCTATGGAACCCTGAATCAGGAATTACCCAGCCGACCATCGGCGGGCGCGGGATCTACAAGCGCCTGTTCATCCGCCGCCGCGCATAGCCCGATGTCGGACACCTTCGGGCGTCCCGCGCCGGTCCCGCGTGAAAAGGAAGCCGCCGCCGGAGTGCCCAAGGGTTCCGGCGGTGGCCTTTTATGCGCATAGTCCCACCTCATGAGGCTCAAGGAACTGAAGAAGGACATCGATGGACGCTACGGCCTGCGCTGCGGGCGCGTGCATGAATCACGCATGGACGTCTGGATCGCCCACGACCACGCCAAAGGCGTCGTCGTCCATAAGTCGGGCAAATGCGAGCCCTGGCGCATCGACGGCGCGAGCGTCGCCAAGGGCGCGCCGTTCCGTATCAAATCCGACTGGTCGGCGGACCGCAAGGCCCGCATCCTGCGCGAGCGGATGGGCTAATTCTCTTCCGCCGCGGCCCGCACGGCGTCGTGCAGGCGGGCGTGGACGCGCGGGTCGTCCCAGCCGTACGCGGCGGCCAGCGCCAGCGTGTCGGCGTCCAGCTCCCCGTACAGGTCCCGTCCGAACCACTTCGGCACGTCCGCCGTCTCCTTGAACGATTCCCAGAGCGGGTCCGTGTCGGCCACGGCATGCCGCCGCGCCCATCGGGCCGCGCGGGTCGTCTTCAGGCCGGCCCTCCATTCCAGGAACAGGTCCGCGGGCATGCCGTCGGGGTCCGCCGCCCATTCCGGCCGGCCGGTGCGGACATCCAGTTCCAGTCCGACGCCGTGGACGCGGGTCAGCCGCGCCTCCGTCGGCTCCGGCTCGCCATGCCGGGCGGCGGCTGCCTTCAGGTCGCGGCCGAGCGCCGTCACCCTTTCACGGGCGAGTTCGCGCTCGTCGGGTGGAAGATCCATGTACCTGCCGGAGCCGAGGCCGAGCAGCGCGTCCGCGTCGGCGAATCCGCCGTAGGCGGTCCAGCAGACGTACACGGCGTGCGTGGTCCCATTGTCGGCCGCATCCAGCATGGCGCGGCATATCGTCCGCATGTCATTGTTCCAGGTCACGATTTCAATAGCCTCCAGAAGTATCCGACGGCCCGCGGATCGGCGGGCGCGTCCGTGAACGTGGAGGCCCATGCGTCGGCCTGCATGACGGGAACGGCTCCGGGGAACATGGTTCCGCGCATGACGCCGTACACGCCGCCCGTGGTGCGGGACAGCAGGACGACGGGCCTCACGTCGAGGCCGGCGGGCAGTCCGGAGCGGACGGAGTCGGTCGCCCAGGCCATGTTGCCGCTGGCGTGGTAGGTCCTCACCGGGGCGACGCCCGCAAGCGAGCCGACGGGCACGTTCAGGTTCGTGTTGGAGTCGTAGGCCCGCAGCTCCCCGCCGCCGCGCATGGCATCGAGGCCGGGCGTCGGGACCAGGTACGCGTCCGGGGAGGCCGGGCGGTAGTGTTTGGCGTCCAGAAGCCAGACGGTCCGGCCGGACACGACCACGACGTCGATGTCGGCCCTGCCGGTCGCGTCCCCCGGGTTCCGACAGGAGAGGAAGACGTGCGCATCCCGTATGTCCATGGAGGCGAGCATGCGGGCCACGGAGTCCTCCCCCGCCACCCCGGCGGCCACGTTGTGTCCGTCCATGCCGTCGGCGACGGCGGTGGCCTCCAGTCCCGCGGCCGGCCTGCCGTGGACGTTGGGAGCGGCGAGCCAGGCGGCGAATGCCGCGTCGCCCACGCCGTAGGACACGGGCTCCGGTCCGCGGGGCGCGGAGAGCGGCTCCATCGGCCGCTCCCCTGTCCAAATGTCCGATGGGGTGGAGTCGGAGGCGGACATGAGGGCGGCGGCCGCCAGAGCCAGCAGCAGGACGCCGACCGCGGCGGCCAGCCAACGGCCGGAGATGAGGACGAGAAGTAGGCCGACGAACCAGTGCTTTCTGGCGCAAAGGTACAGGCCGAGCGCAAGGACGATCCATTGGAGCATGTCCGTTCTTATGCGTCCATGGCGGCCGTAACAAAACGTCTGACCGTCCGCGGATGGTCGGAGCGCACCGGCATTCCGGCCAACATCATCTACGTGAGGCTTTCCCGCGGCTGGACCCTGGAACGCGCCGTCGGCACGCCGGTGCGGCCGCGCCGGGACGCATGACGAGGGCAACGGAGAAAAAGGAGCCCGCCATGAAGACCATCGGAAAAGCCATCTACGCCGTCATCTGCCTCGCATTGCTCGCGGCGACCATCACCGCCCAATCGCAGGGCTGGACCACCACGTTCTATCTGGCGTTCCTCGCCGTCGCCACACCGGGCGCGACCATGTGGGCATGGCGCCATCTGATGCGCGCATAGCATGAAGGCGTCCGCCGGGGGCGGTGGCTGTCTTCTCTCTCACCAAACCCCCTGAACCGCCGCCTTGGCGGACAATGGACAGGGGCGGGACTATCGGTATGATGGTTCCGCCCCTGTCGCTTATTCCAGTCCTTCGCCCAGCCGGATGATCTCCTCCAAGGCTTTCCGGCGCCGGTCGCATTCCCTTTTGCCCCGCCATGCCTCCTCCGGGGAGAACGTCGGCGGGTCCATGGACTGGGGTGTCAGACGCCCCGGTCCGACCATGTTGATATTATTGCAGGTAACAGCTTTTGGCCCATGCTTGGACTTTCCGGTCGGGTCAGGCCATGGGCTGGAAAGAATCCGAGCCAGCTACCGTGAGCGCATCCCCGTGCATTGACCTGCGCGGACGTGAATGGGCGTTGTAGGCCAGCAGTCGGCCGAAGCATTGGAATGTGTGACTGCGTATCCTCGTCAAGAGGCTTTGTCATGTAGCCGACAGTAACGAATGGTTTGGATTTGACGGGAAAGGCGACTGGTCATCGCCTTTCCCCTTTTTTTACGAAAGGCCTCTTAGTGAACGGCAATCAGCTTTTGGCGAGGGCAAGAGAAGGTGCCGAATGGTATGAGGCTAATCTTGTCGGACGTGAGACGACCATCTACTGTAAGGATGGTTTCTGTTTTGCGATCTCTTGGCATCGTGAATGTTATCCACATCTGACGGGCTTGTATCTGCGTAGAGCGAAGAACGATTCGAGACCGGTCTCCCCTGGGGTGTTCTATGAGCTACTACTTCAAAAGCGTCATCTGGATGCGAAGAGGCTGGGATTCACCGACAACCACCATTTCGCCGACCTGAAGGCAGAGGTGCTGCTGGAGGCCATCAATCCGAAAAACACGCATCTCGTGTATGAGATAACATCAGGTGTCTTCCTTCTCGGAATGGGTGACATGGGGTATTGTCTCGGGCTTGTCCGAGATGTCGGACTGTCTTACGGCGAGAGAAACGTTTATCGACCGAAGTCCGTTTTCAATGGCGACATACTTAATGCGAAGGGATTCTCCATACAAACCGTCCATGATGTGGCTGACGTCGTAACCCGATTCGCTCCAAACCTGTCCGTCTCTCCTCATAGCTGAGTTTTCGATATAAAGACAGTGCCCATCGTCTTTCTAAAGATGGTGGGCACTGTCTTAGGCGGGTATCATTGATTCGAACCAAAGAATAACCGCAAAAAGAGGAACCGACCGACAATCGGGGATAGCCTGTCAGATATGGGAAGCCGCTAGACTTTGGCTTAATGTCCGAGCCTAAGCAAGCCCAGTTCGCAGGAATCCCGTGGTTTCAACCACGGGAGTGTCAAGACGACCTCCTCGGGACAATCCAGCAATCGGGCCATTTGGGCCACCGTCAGGGCTTTACGCTTTTTGTCGTCCATTCCCCTCCTAAAGATTGGACAGGATCCGTGCGGCGGTCAGCCCGTGGAGGTCGATTCCTTCAAGCCGCCGGGAGAGGTCCTCCGCCGTATACTCCACGCCCTCCTTCGCCGCGATGACCATGTCCGCCAGAATTTCGTCGTGGAGTCCGGGATTGGCGTCCATCAGCCGTTTCACGCGGCGTTCGACGGACGCGGCCTTGCGCCGCCGGCTTTTCGGCCGCTTTTTGTAGGCGTGGGCGCGGTAGGCGTTCCGCGCCGTTTTGTACCGTTGTAGATGACTTTGTTTTAGCTTGTCGCTAGAGCGAAGTCATCTGCATGGCCTCGTTGCCAAGGCCAGCTCCAAGCCTCACGCGGCTTACGCCGCCGCTTGGTTCGCGTTTCACAGGATGCCGCGTTGCCCGACGCGATGCGTCAGCCCGTCTTCCGCTTCCTCCACGCGCGTTTAACGTCTCCGGGGCACTCCCGGCGACTTGGATGTTGATGGCCGCGTTCAGGTCGCGGTCCATGTCAAGTCCGCACTCCTCGCAATAGTAGACGCGCTCGGACAGGGGCAGTTTGGCTTTCACCGTCCCGCAGTTCGAGCAGGTCTTCGAGCTTGGATACCAGCGGTCGATGACATGGAGCCTCGTGCCGGTGCGTGCGGTCTTGTATTCCAGTTGGCGGCGGAACTCGTGGAAGTCCGCGTCCAGTATGTGTTTGGCAAGCCTCCTGTTATGGCTCATGCCTTGCACGTTGAGGTCTTCGATGCTGATGTCGGAATAATTGTCGGCAAGCCACGTGGTGAGCTTGCTGATGTTGTCGGCTCGTTGGGCGGCTATGCGAGCGTGGATTCGGCGCACACGCTCCAACGCCCTGTTGTACCGTTTCGACCCGCATCCATGGTTCATGCCCCTATCGCGGCGGCTTAACGACTGTTGGGCGTGGCGGAGTTCCCGTTGCGTGCGGACGTAGTTGCGTGGATTGGGGAACGTGGTGCCATCCGATAGGGTGGCGAGGGTCTTGACGCCCAAATCCACGCCGACCTGACGATTACGGTTCTTCCGTTTTCTGTTTTTCGCTGGAACGCTTTCGGTGGGACGTTCGACGGTGAGGGCCGCATACCAGAAGCCCGCATGGCGACTGACGGTCATGCGCACGATTCGTCTGCCGTGGACGCGTTCGGTGGCGTTCTCCATGCAGTGTACGCGTCCGATGCGTGGCAGTTTCAACGCCTTCGGGTCGTCTTCGATAAGGCCGAAGCTGCCGGTCGTGTATGCGAAACGCGGGACGCTGGAGCGTTTCGACTTGTATTTCGGCCAGCCCACCCTACGGCCCGCGCGCCTGCCCTTCCTGCTGTCCGACCAGTTCCTCAACGCTTGGGACAGCCATTCAAACGCGCTGCTGTACGCCTCCTTGCTGTTCTCTCGCCACCACGGGGCGATTTCGTCCTTCCACTCGTTCCACCAGCGGCGCATCGCGTACAACGTCCAGTCCGGTTTCTCACCCAAGGAGATTTGGCGCTGGACGTGCGCGAGCATCAGATTGTACGCGAAACGCGCACCACCCGCATGGGACTCCAACAGCCGTGTCTGCCGTGGGGTTGGGTCGAGCCGAATTCTAACGGCCTCATACGCGCTCATCGCGCATCGCCTCCAACGCCTTCTCCGCACGGTGCTTGGCTGCGCGGCGTCCGTACAGTCTCGCGCAGAACGAGGTCAGCACCTCGGTCATGTCGCGCACCAGATCGTCATCCAGCTCCGTGTCATCCACCACGATGATTCGGCGTCCCTGCGCCTTCAATGCGCTCTCCACCAAGCCCGCGTTCATACGGGCGAGCCGGTCGCGATGCTCCACGATTATCGTGCCGACGGTCGGGTCGGACAATAGCCGGTTGAGCTTGCGTCGCTTGTCGTTCATGCCGGAACCCGTCTCCGTGACCACCTCGGGCTTCTCGACGCCCATGCTAAGAGCGAACGCCTTCAACCGGTCGGCCTGACGTTGCAAATCGTCCTTCTGTCCGCCGCTGGATACTCGCGCGTAGCAGACGGTGCGAGTGTCCGCGGGATTCGGCTGCGATGCGGTCTCGTATTTCGGGTCGTGGATGAGCCACATGCCGGTTGGCGTCTGCTCCACAGGAACGGGCATGGTGCCCTGACGGCACCATTTCCACACGGTCTGCGGATGCAATCCTTCCAGTCTGGCCCATTCCTTTACCAACATGAGACTTATTATAACATAGGATTACTTAAAAAAACAAAACAGTTCGGTAGCAGGCAACACCCCCCAGCCCTGCGCATCGTCGACGATCTCGCCGGTGTCCTCGTCCACAAGGCGCCAGCGCGTCTCGGTCCAGCCGACGTCATACCTGTCCTCCGGCTCATGCCGGACGTCGAATGGCCTGGCTTTGACCGCCATGACCCGCCTCCTTGTTTTTGCCCGCCCATGGGCGCACCCTGCGCGCCCCGTCGGCGTCGACCCGGTACATGATGGACTTGCCCTCGAACGCGAACAGCGGCTTGGAGCTTCCCCTCACGGGCGCCAGCCATTGGTCCAGGGTGCCGGTCACGGCCCTGACGCGCGCCATGCTTGACAGATCATGCCGCACCGCGCGGGCGAGCATGCCCGCGGCGGTCTCATTGTCCGGCTTGGCTTCCCTCAGCTCCGGAAACATCCGATTCTCCCTCCTGCGTCTGGTTTTGCCCATTGACATGCGTCCCGGAGTCCGCGTCCGTCGATTGCGATTGGCTTTGGCTGTCGTCGGATTGGGCCGGCTGGCTTTGGGGCGCGGCATCCGTTTCCGGTTCCGTCGTCGCGGCCGGGGCCTGCCCCTGCGCCGTCGGCGGGGCGGGAGTCGGGCATGATGTGACGGTGCGGACCCGCTCCCTGACCACGGTGCGCTTGACGACCTTCGTCCTCACCGGCTCCGGCTGGCCGGCCTCGTAGGCGGTCCAGCCGCCCAGCACGGCCAGCGACGCGGCGAGCATGGCGGCGACGGCGATGAGGAGCACGGGCCTCCGGTCGGCGCGCGGCGCGCGCTCCAGCGGGACGGCCTCCGCGGGCGCATGGCGGGCCACCATGCCCGCGAAGCGGTCCGCCTTGGCCGGGTCGGGCACGCGGAGCGTCCAGACGGACCGCGCAAGCGCTCCGGGGCGCGTGGGTATGCCGGTGGCTTTGCCGTCCGGAGCGACGACGTCGATGACGAGGAAGGCCGCGTCCGGCGTGGTCATGACCCGGGCGCCGCGCACCGAGCCGATGGGTGCGGCGGCGTACGCGCAGCGCCGGCGGTCCGCCTCGCGCCCCCAGCGCTCGAGGCGGACGACGTGCCCGTCGAACGTGGCGCGCCCTTCGATGGCGTCGAGCGACGGTTCGGGCGGGTATGACGATGGCGTGGGCATGACCTGGACTCCTTTGAAGGCGTAAGGAAAGGGCGGACCGGCGGCCCGCCCTTGGGATGACGGCGATGGGCTATGCGGCGGCCGGAGAGACGGAAGGTCGATCATCCATGCCTTAGTCCTCCCGGAACAGTCCGAGCTTGTACACCGCGTCGAGGGACTCCTGCCACGTCCGCGCCCCGATAGCGCGGCGCATGCGCCCCCTCAGTCCATCGTCCATGACGGCCGTGGACGTCGGCGACGCCCAGCCCGTATCCGCGCGCTCCCCGTTCGGCAGGCGGTCGGAGAAGCCGGTGAACATCCTGTCCAGGACGTCGGAGTATGGCTTCAACTCCCGAAGCCTCTCCCCCAGCCTGACGGCGAGCTCCGCGTCGGCCGGGTCGTCCAAAGGCGTGTACACGGCCCACGTCTCATGCTCCCAGCGGTTCACCTCGCACCAGCGCCACCAGACGTGCAGGCCCGCGGCTGCATCGGCCATTGTGGCGTCATGGGCGCCGTCGTGCCAACGCTCCGGATGGCGCTCCAGATATTCGTCGACCGTGGCGCCCCACACGCCGTCGAGGCGCATGTCGGCGCGGAGGTCCCGCAGGGCGGCGTGGGCCGTGGCGGGCTGGACGTCGAATCCGCGCGGGACCGGACCCGCGCACCAGGCGTCGCGGCGGGCGGCCGAGTCGAACACATGGACATGGTACGGGATGATCGGCATGTCCGTCCGGGTCAGCACGGCGTAGAATCTGCGTGTCGTCATTCGGTTTTCCTTCCTTCCCTGTTGGCGTCCCACTTGTCCAGCGCCTCCATTATCTCGGCCAATCCGAAGTCGTTGTAGGACTCATAATTGGTCAGCCCGTTCCGGGCGCGGTACCTGATGGTCAGATTCTCCGGCTCGTCCCCGCAGGTCTCGCAGATGGCCGGGTAATAAGCGTGGTGGTCCCATTCGACGACCTCCACAGGCTCGTATTCGGAGCCGTCGAACAGCTCGGGCGATTCGACGCGGAGCACGCGCATCAGTAGCTCGTTGGTGGTGGGCGTCATAGGTCCTCCTCCATCCAGCGCCGCCCGCCGTATACGAGGCGTTCGACCGCCAGATCCGAGGCGAGGCCCTTTTCGACCATCTTGACGGCGGCGCGCCCCGCGCGGTCGGCGAGGGCGAGCGTGTCCTCCCGGGTCCGTGCGAAGACGTTCATCGTGAGCTGCCCGCACATCCGCACATCCGGACGCTTGGCGTCGGTCCGGCGCTCCACGTCGGGCAGTTCCATGACCTCATACGATTCGCCGTCGGCGGCCAGATCCATGCGCGCGGCGTCCCAGAGCGCGGCGGCCTTCATCGTCGCCATCGGGGTGCCGACGGTCGCATCATGCTCCGCGGCGTACAGGTCGGCGGTATCCTTGGAGTTGAACAGCACGACCGCGCCGTGCGCGTCGGCCACCGGCCAGAGCCGGCCGGTCTCGTGGAATATGTGTTCTATCATGCCTGATGACATGCGTCCCGGAGGCTCCGCACGTACCCCACCGAGCTGAGGCTGCCCGTGCAGTCTGGGTCGATGATGCCCTCCAGCGCTTCGACGCCGAGCGGGCCGCGGTCCGGGACGCCTTGGGGCAGCTCGAAGTCAAACCACTGGCCGAGTGGGATTGGAGGCAGATTATCCTCCCCCAGCGTCTTTGCAGCCATATCCCAGTCGGCGGTGCCGTAGGTCCCGTCCGCCCAGGGGCTTTTGGCGTTCGCCGTGCCGTGCAGGGCGCAACGGCTCCACTGTCCCTTCGAACGGACCAATAGCCAAAGCAGGTCGCGTGTGACGTACAGGCCGGGAGACTGCGGCTCATAGGGTGTCGTCATCGTCACCTCCATGCCCGTACGGATTGTCTATGATGCCAAGCTTGACAAGCAGGTCATATGCAGTCATGTCAGGCTCCATCAGATGCATGCCATAGCAGGGTGAGTGACGGTCGTCGTCGTCCGCCCACTGGAAGACGATATGGTTGCAACTCAATTTGACGTCGATATTGTCGGTTTCAGCTATGAGCCCGCAGGTTTGGCAGCGGCACATGGCCTGTATCTTCCGCATGTATTTGAGGTCGGCCATCTCACTTCCCCTTCTCGGTCGGCGCTTTCTTCAGCACCGGTTCGATCAAGTCCCCATTCGTGTCGTATACCTTGACGGTCTGCTTTCCTGTGTCCTCCACCATGGTGACGCGCTCCCGTTTGCGCCCGTGGTCCAGATACGCCACGCATTCGGTGTCGTCGTCGAGAACGCCCCGCCATCCGCATCGAACGGAGTCGAAGCCATAGGAGGAGGCAAGCGCCTCGTTGAAGCTCGGGTGTCCGGATTGTCTGACGGCGGAGTTCGTGAACAGCAGCATGAAGCTGACGAGAAACACTACCCCCGCGGATATGGCCGCGGCCTTCCTGTCCTCCTTGTCCCCTGGGACGAGCATAAGGGCGAGGATTAATCCCAGGGCCGCCAGGAAGACAATGAAGAGAATAACATCGTAGGGACGCATCGACATCGCCTGATGCCAGGCACTGAAGTCCACCATTGTTCTATTTCTTTCCCGATCCCATCCTGTGCAATGCGTTCCGTGGAACCGAATATCCGACGCGGTATCCCGTGCGGACGACCGCCTTCAGCACGTACCGCCCATGCCTGTCGGTGACGTCTCTGACCGGTCGCCCGTCTTTAATGTAGGGGGCTCCATTCCTGTCCAGAAGCGTGCAAATCACACCTGGCACCGGTCTGCCGTCACGGTCGGTGGCGGTGCCTTCGAGGACGATCGGATGGGTGCGTAGGGCTTCCACCGCTCCATTGGCCGAGACGATGGCCGGAGGAAGAATCAGGCCGAGCAGAGCGGTCGACGTCAAAAGGAGAGCCTCGGCTCGCATCCGTCCACCTCCCCCAGCGGCACGAGTTCCGCGTCCGGTTCAGCCGCATGCTTGGCGCAGACGCCGCCGATGCCGTCACCGTCGCCACAGCCGGCCCAGCGGCGCACCGCCACGACGGGCCCACCGCATGGTTGCTCCACGCCGTCCGCGTCAGCCACGATGGCGGCGCAGCCGATGGCGATGGATTCAGTCAGTCCCATGGCTTGCCTCGATTCTTCTCTCGCTTGCCTTCAGACTCGTTTTCAGATCCGGGCAATAGGCGGCGTACGCCTCCAAGTCAGACCTGTTCTTTTCAAGCCATTCGGGGTACGCCTCCAACGGGCAGGGCAGGCGCACGCCGTCGTAGTCAAGCCAGAAGACCTGGCCGATGTTTGGGCTCTGGTCCTCTATGTCCGACGTCGAACGTCCGAGCCGTTCGCGCAGATGCTCATGACGCGGGAACAGCAGGCGGCGCTGCAAATATGGTATGCAGTCGTATTCGTCCAGAAGGACCCTGACGGCCCACGCGTGGTACAGGAGTGCGGCCAGCACGAGCGTCTCGACGCCCACCTCGAACCATCGGCGCCGCGCGATGGAGCCGACGGCGAGCAATAGGAACACGGCATGGAGCGCCGAACCCGCCATGCCTGCGAGCCATGCGCGGAACGCCTCTCCCGCGTACAGACGCCAACGGGCGAGCGCGTCATACGCGGCGTGCATGAAAAGAAGCGCCGGAACGCACAGGGCGCCGACGGCGAGCGGCGGCAGGGCGGCGTGGAGCATCGCCCGCCACGGCAGGCTCGCCAGCCAGCGCGGCAGGGGCGTGGCGATCCACATGTAGCCGAGCGCGAGCGCCGCGGACGGCAGTATGGTCAGGATGATGACGGCGGTCCGCGGCGGTTCGCGGCGGCCGTCCATACCGGTTTTGCTCATGATTTATCCTCTGTTTCCTTTACCGGGAGTTATGCGTCCCGGCGGACGGAAGCGTCAGGCCGCCCAATCCGGATCGGGCGTCTTGTGGACGAAGCGGTGCCCGCCGATGGAGCCCACGTCCAGCGTCCGTGTGGTCCGGTGGAAGTCCCCGCCCGTCTCACGCCAGCCCGCCTCGTCATGGGCCGGGTCGCCGGGTTCCGCCAGCGCCCATGCGGCGTGCAGAACGTGGCCCTGGTTCGTCTCCGGATCCTCCAGCGCGCCGAACGCGCGCTCCAGGATGGCCTTCACGTCCGGCACGCGCCTGATGCCGTCGGCATCCGGCTCGCCCTCGTCCCCGAACAGCTCGAAGGTCATATCCTCGTCGAAGAAACCGGTGTCGATGACCTCCAGCCTCAATATCTGTCGTCCGTCGTCGAAAATCATCGATCCTCCCCCTGTTCGATTGACGCCATGATGTCACGGAAGAACAGTTCGGCCGCCCGATCCGGCGTCAACCCCACATCCCGGGGACCGTCGACCGTGCGCCTGCGTCCGTCGGATGTGAACAGATACGCCTTCCATCGGGGCCACATCCGCTCGCCGCCGCTGGTCACTTGGATTTCGGAATAGCCGGGCGCGCGTAGGCGCATGAAGCCGTCGTCCTCCATGAAGTCGTCGAATCCGTGCGTATGGTCGGATTCGAACAGTTCCCGGAGATACAGCCACGCCGCGCCCGCGGGGCTGGTCCGGGCCAGCCGTATCCACCAGTCCGTGTTGGGCGTCATTCCTCCTCCGTTTCCTTGGCCAGCCCTCGTATGGCCGCGGCCATACGCTCATATCCGGCCACCTTGCGGGCCGGCGGGTCCGGCAGTGGCGCCTCCTCGTCATCACAGAGGGCCAGCCATGCGCGCCGCTTGTCGTCGGCCCTGTATTCGTATTCCTCGGCCAAACGTTGGAAAAACTCCTCGCGGAACACGTCAAAGGATTCCTTCCGCCTGTCGTAATTCACGTCCTCCCATGACATGCGCCCGTCGGGCAGGACGGAGACGAACCGGTAGGGAAATACGTCCCCCGGCGTGTCGACGGAGGCCGCCTCGTCCAGGTATTCGGATTTGCCGATGGTGAGCTCGAAGCCGATGCCGGCCAGCTCCTTCCGCAGGATGCGCAGTCTTTTCAAGGTCTTGCCAAGCGTAGTCATCGTTTTTGGTTTGCGGAGACCCTGTCCTTTAGGGCGGGGAGGAAGCAAACCGTCCTCCTTTCACAGATTGATATGATATAATGTGAAACATGGTCAGAAGGCATGCATGCAAGCGGGCGTACAGGTTCCGCTTCTACCCGACGCCCGAGCAGGAACAACTGCTCAGGCGCACGGTCGGCTGCTGCCGAAAGGTCTACAATCTCGCGTTGGAAGCCCGTTCCGTCGCATGGACGGCGGAGCGCAGGAGCATCACCTACGTCCAGACCAGCGCCATGCTCACCCAATGGAAGAAAACAGCTGAATACTCGTACATGAACGAAGTGTCCTGCGTGCCGCTGCAACAGGCGTTGAGGCACTTGCAGACGGCGTTCTCCAACTTCTTCAAGCAGACCGGCGACTATCCGAGGTTCAAGGCCAAATCCCACGGCGGAAGCGCCGAATACACTCGAAGCGCGTTCAAATGGGATGCCAAGCGCAACGAACTCACGCTCGCCAAGATGCGCGGACCATTGCCGATACGATGGTCCAGAACACTGCCCCGCAAGACGGAGCCGAGCACCGTGACCGTGAGCTTGGACGCAGCCGGACGATGGCACGTCAGCATCCTCGTCGAAGAGAACATCAAGCGACTCCCCAAGAAGAACAACGCCATCGGAATCGACTTGGGCGTGGACAGCTACGCCGTCACCAGCGACGGCGGGACCATAGCGAACCCACGCCACTACAAGAGACTCGCCCAACGGCTCGAACGGGAACAGCAGGAGCTGTCCCGCAAGACCAAGGGCAGCAACAATCATCGGAAAGCCGCCCTCAAGGTGGCCCGCACCTACGCCAGAATCACGGACATGCGCCGTGACTTTCTCCACAAGTTGAGCACGAGGATAATCCGCGAGAACCAAACGGTGGTACTCGAAGACCTCAACGTGAAGAACATGGCCAAAAGATGCGCGCCGAAAAACGACCCGGATAATCCGAACCATTGGCTCCCCAACGGCCAGTCCGCGAAAAACGGGCTGAACAGGAGCATCATGGACGCCGGATGGTCGGAGTTCCGTCGAATGCTCGAATACAAGGCCGAATGGTACGGGCGACAGCTCATAACCATCGACAGGTATTATCCGAGCACGCAAATCTGCTCCCACTGCGGGGCGAAGACCGGGCCGAAGGGCATGTCCGGTCTCAAAGTCAGGGCATGGACGTGCCCGGACTGCGGAACAACCCATGACAGGGATTTGAACGCAGCCGAAAACATCCTCGCCGCAGGGCTTGCGGTCAGCGTCTGCAAGGACGGCAGAACCGGAACCAAGGTCTCGCATTAGCGTCCCCTCCTTTCTTGTTTTGTCGTAGCGAACAGAAACCCGAACCGTAAGATTCGGGAATCCCCCGCATTCATGCGGGGGAGGATGTCAAGGCTCCTTCCTTCCGTTTGCCGTCGTCAGGCTTATCCCCATGGTTCGTGCCGTGTATTCGACGGCCGCGCGTCCCTTGTCGGTCAGCTCGTCGACGAATACTTGGTTTCTGTTGTATTTGCGTTCCACCAGACCCATATCGCGTAGACGTCGCCCGGCGGCGTCGGTCAGAAGGTCGTATGGGTCATGGTGGCGGAGCAGCTTGAAGTCGGCGAAGTCGTCGATGAAAACGGGCACTCCGTCGTCCTTGATGGCGTCGTGAAGCCGTTCCGCCATGCGCTCGTATCCATCGGCCTTTTCGGCCAGATTCGCAGGCATGGGCGTATTGTCGCCGCAGAGCCTACCCCACGTGTCGCGCGTGTCTTGTGCCTTCCCCTCATATTGGTCGGCAAGACGGCGAATCAGTTCGTGGCGGAACTCGCAGAAGATATTGGTGTCATAGACGTCGCTGAGGTTTCCGGCCCAGATGGTGAGGTAGAACCCCTTGTTGGCCCACCAGCTGAGTCCGCCGCCGAACTCTCCGAAGTGGAATTCCGGCATTCCATCATCCCGCTCGTCCAATACGGCTTCGACGCCCATTCCATCCAGTTCGTTTTCCAGTCCGCGCAGGTCGGATAGCAGTTGTTCGAGGTCAAGCATGGTTCACCACTTCCTTGCGTAGGATTCCATGGTGTCCGCGTCGAATTGGTAGGTTTCCAGTTCCGACACGGGCGAATCGTCGTCTTCGATTTCACGGCTGAGGACGTATCCGTCGTAGTTGGCGTGACCGTTCCCATCGACCGCTTGGTCGCGGTCGATGGGCTGGATGTAGCCGCCTTCCGTACTGAACCTGTCCAGACCGTAGGTCGGGTCGTTCCAGAGCCTGTCGATGAGTTTCAGGTCGCTTGTGACGTGTTCCATTTTGGCGACTCCTTCAATTCCAGTTCTTCGGCGCGACGACCGTCCAGCCGTTCGTCAACGGATACACGTCGCAGGGCTCGTCCGAGTCCAGATCGTCGCCCATCGGATTCCAGTCGTCGAAGCCGTCGTGGGCGACCTCGTCGCGCAGGCGGCCCTTGTGGACGAGCGGCCTGTCGACGTGGATGTCGGCGACGTCCATGAAGAGGAACGGGAACGGGTCACTCGTCGCCGCGTAATACGGCATGAAATACGGTAGGCCGTCCCTGTCGCCCCAATTGGCGACCACATTCTGACGCCCCGCGCCCGTATCGACGAGGATGACGCCCGACTCCTGCCCGGTGATGTCGTGAAGATTGATGTTCATTTTCGGCTCCTTTTCCGTTGTGCCGGGGACATGCGTCCCGGACGGGCGAATGGCGGCACGGACCGGGACGCATGAGGAGATTTGGCCGGCGGGAAAATCCCGGCGAGCGGAAAAGGAGCCGAAAATGGAAGTAACGCGCATCCATATCGAAGGAATCGTGAAGGGGCTTGGTACCAACGGCGTCAGGGAGACGTTCATCGACACCACCGACCCCATTGATCTGACCAAGCCGTTCTTCGCCGTCACGGGCGTGAAGAACGTGTCCGAGTATGCTTGGAAGCGTTACTGTGATGGGGATTATGGTTTAGTGGAATGCTGGGATAGGACGGCCATCGAGAACCCGCGCAAGTATGTCATCTCCACCGCGCACATCGCTTTCGTGGAATATTGGGAGCGCGAGCAGGCGTAAGGCATAAGGAACATCCCCACAGCCCATGCTTCCATGGGCTGTGGGGATGTTCCTTTGACGGATTTTGAGCTACTCCTCCGCCTGCCGAATCAGCCAACGCCCGAAGGCGGCCGCTATTTCGCGGGTGAGCAGCACCGTGCCGTGCTGGTCGTCGGGTGTATCGAACGACAATGCCACGCCAGCCTTCAACGGTTGGCAGCTGATCAGCCCGAACGGTCCGTCTTTGACACCCAGGCGTTGTCCATCCTCCCAGGTCGCCCCCTGCGCGTGCACCAAAACCTCATTCGGGTCTTTGCGACCGTAGGTCATATTCCGTATCCTTCCGTTGGTATCCGGAGTACCTATGCCCCGGCCTCCAGCCTCGCCAGCCGCGCATCGAAGTCCATGTCAGGAAGGCTCTCCCGCACGTCCCCGCGCCGGGCCAGTTCCACGATGTTATTCCTCATGTGCCACGCGTCGGCCAGCAGGCTTTCCTCCGTGACGGACTCGAAGCCGTCACCATATTCCTTGCGCCGCACCCAATGGGCGTCCGGGTCATAATCGGCCGAGTGGACGAACGCCTCATACAGGTCGGGCGCGGAGTACTCCAAATCGTCCGGCTCGTACACGTCAGCCCACCACATCTCGCCATAGCCGTAGCCGCCCATGGCGCGGGCCATATCCAGCAATAGCCAGCGGTTCTCCTCGGTGTCCTGCATTTTCAGTCCTCCATGTACGAGTGCAGTGTGGCGCGGAGCTCCCTTTGCAAGGGCATCCCCCACTCCCCGGCCTCGGCCTTCAGGTCCTCGTCCGGATCCTTGTCCAGGTCGGGGATGACACCGATGTCTCCGTTGGTGAGGAATTCGCCAGTTCCAATGCAGATGTCGGCCGGAGCGAGAGACCAGCCGGGTGCTATGGTGTCATCGTCGTCCATGATGGGTCTGTCCATCACCTCAGATGGCAGGTTTCTTAGCTGTTCGATGAGTTGGTTCGGCGTCATGGCCGTCCTCCTTTCCGTAGCGTTCTTCGACCTCTTCGACGTATTTATCGTCGAACGACCGTCTGAGCCGTTCCCAGTATTCCCTAGGCGTCATGGCCGTCCTCCTTGTTCTTGTCCGAGAAATCCTTGACGCGCCGGAGCGTCTGCCTCAGCGCGTCGAAGCGGCCCTGCAGATACATGCGGCCGTTCCGGTCCAGTCTTGGCGAGTACGCGGCCTCGGCCTGCGCCTCGTCTATACGATCGGAGATCCAGCCGGCGAGCTCTTCCAAGGCGTCCGCACCGTCCGGCCTATTCGGCGTCATGGTCATTCTCCCCGCCTTCCGATTGCTTATCGCGGCCTTCCTTGCCGTCGGCTTCGTCCCACGCGTCCCCCAGTTCGATGATTCCGACGAGTTCGTAACCATACAGCCGCCGGACGCGCTCGAAGTATTCCTCCTCGGGGGGTCGTGTCAGCTCTCCAGTTCGGTGATGTAGGAGACATTCGCCGGCGGGGTTCTCCGCCTGTTCCACGCTCATTGGCTCGATGTCCTTGACACCCATATTCGGCTCCTTTGGTTTTCGGCCGCGCCTTTTGTGGTCATGCCAAGGCCATGCGTCCCGGCGCGGGCTACTCCGTCTTTTCGGTTGCTTTTGTGGCGTTCGCCCAATCGCAGGACAGGCCGCCCTTGCGATAACCGATCAGGACGGCGCACGTCACGCGACGACCGTCGCGCAGCTTCATCTCGCATTCCCTAACGCTGTAACCTTCCCCAATTCTGCCGTCGTCGTAACTGGCGCAGTCGGTGACGGATTTCTCCGTTCCGGCCTCCGACTGGGTGCCGGTGTCTTCCGCAACGGATTCGTCACATCCGGCGCACATCAGACATACCGGGACCAGAAGTGTCGCCAGGGCCTTTCTTGAAAAACCGTTCACTTTTCCTCCTTTGTCTTCAGGGCATCGCCGCCTATGTCGTAAAGACCGACCTTGTCGCCTTTGATATAAACCGTCACATGCTGCGTGTGCTTGTCTGAGTGGGCGACGCAATCCCAATTGCCATCCTTCAACCGCGAATCAGGCAAATCCTCGCCGTCAAAGACACCTTCGCCGCCTATCCTCTTGCAACCATCCAGAGCATCCAGATCCCAAGTTCTTTCTATCTGCTTGGATAATGTGGGTGGCTTCGTGCTGGAGGTCGAATGGGAGGGTAATTGTTCTGACATGAACATGAGAATCACTCCCACGATAGCCAACGAGAACATGCACATGATGATGTGGGACGTTTTTCCATGTTCGATATCCTCTCCCGTGGCGTAGGCGTACACTGTCACAGCCAAGACAAGGACTGCGGCCACTATCGCCAACGTCATGCCGATTTCATTGCAAATGTAGGCCGGGCTTCCGGGTGTTGCATTATTGGATGGGGAGTAGGATTTCCAAGCTTCTTCCCATTTTGAGAAATCGACCATCATTCGTCCTTTCCGGTTGGTTTCAGCGCCTTGCCGTTCGTGTCGTAGAGCCATACCTTGTCGCCCGACGCGACCAACAGACTCATGTCGTGCGCCTTTCCTTTCGCATCCACGTATTCGCATTCGTACCTGCCCTCTGGGGGCATGTATTTGGAGTCGTAGACGGTCGGGCACGACAACGCCTCCAATCCCGCCTGTTGCGCCACCTGTTCCGTGAACGTGGTGTCCTTCGGGAGAACGAGAAGACCGGGATTCAACGTCAGGAGCAGTCCGATGCCGCTCACAAGGGCTAGACATATGACGAATTTGGTGTCCTCCAGCAATGGCTGGGCGTCCCGTGGGATACGATGCGTCGCGCGAAGCGCCAAGCGTCTGCCCGCCCGCCAGATGACGCCCAGCACGGCGAAAACCAGCACCGTGGTCAACGCCGCCATGTATATGGCGTCCCCGAAACTGTTGTGGGAACCGTTCGCCCATTCGCTCATGTCTATCATTTCAATGCCTTTCCGTCAGCGTCGTAGAGTCCGACCTTGTTGCCGTCGGCTACGACGAGGGTCGCTTTCCGCAGGTTCGCGTCGTTCGCGCCGTAGGTGTAGACGCAGTGGTACGACCCCATGTCGGGCAGTTCGGATGCGGTCATAACCTTGGCCGGACATGACAGGTTGCGCACGCCGAACTCCCTCCCTACCTGCGTGACGAATGATGCCGGGCGGGGCACGTTCTCATCCACCGTCTTCGTCGGCTGGGTCAACATGAGGACGGCCACCGTGCCAAGGAAGGCGATGAAGATGCCGAGACCGGTGAATACGCTGCTGAGTACGGCGAAGAGGGTGGACCTCTCCTCCAGACAATGGAGGATGACGGCAGCCAGAGTGAAGATGCACATTATGGCAATAATGACCCATGCGGAATGCCCACCGGCACTCAACTCAGCGGCAGTCCGGGGCACCTGCTTTGTTGGCGGATGAATGTACGTGTTCCAAGCTTCCACCCATTTCGTGAAGTCCTTCATCGTTTAGTCCTTTCCGACCGGTTTTAATACCGTGCCGTCGGCCTTATATAATCCGACCCTGTTCCCGTTGATGTGGACGGTCAGTTCGGTGCGTTGGCTGTCGGTGTAGGCGACGCACTTCCAGTCGCCGTCGTCAAGGCTCGACTTGGGCAGGCTTGGGCTGTCGGTAAGCCCGTGGCTCGTGTTTTTGCAATCGCCCATTTCGTCCAGCCCCCACGTTCTCTCGATTTGCTCGGTCAATGTGGGTGGTTCGGATATGCGGGCGTCGTTGTGGGATGGCAGGAAGGGTGATGCGAGCGCCAGCACACCGCCTATGACGGCTATCGCCGTGGTCAAGCGGAAGAACGGGCTTTTCTCGGGGTCGCCGCCCCCTCCGCCGATGACGGCCACTGCGATGAGCCCGACGAAATCGAAGACCATCATCAATGTCACGCCGATGCCTTGGCATATGCTTGCGGGACTGCCGGACACGGCTTCGCCCATCCGGTTGTAGGCGTCCCACATGGCCGCCCATTTCGTGAAGTCCTTCAATGTACTATTCCTTTCCCGTCTGTTTCAGTGCCTTGCCGTCCGTGTCGTACAGGCCGAGTTTGGTGCCGTCCTTTGATACGCGGATTTCGACCAATTCCTTATGTCCTTTTCCGTTGGTCACGTAGCATTTCATGTTCTTGGTCGGCAGGTCGTGGTCGGGGAGGTCGCATTCGGACGAGACCTCCTGCAATCCCCAGATTTGCTCGATTTCCGATTCAAGGCTTGGAGAGGACAAGCCGAAGGACAGGAAGAGGCATCCGAACGCGAGCAGAATCGGAATGACAGATTCAGTCATAAAAACGACGGCTATACATAAAATCGCCCCGACGATAAGGAGTACGCACACATCATCCGTACCGCCCGCTGATTGGAGCCATTGCGAGAAATCATGCATTTTTATTACGAGACCTTCCGATTGTCGTCCATATACTTTTTCAGCATGTTCCCGTCAGCGGTACGTCTCGCATTCTCGCGGACGGTTTGAGGATTCAAAGCGCCCATTGTCAGGACGGTCCTGTGGCCCACGTTTGGGAAAATGGGGCGTATGTCGAGCATGAGACGTTCAAGGAATGGCGAGAGAGGCGTATCCGTTTCCACCCGCAGGCCATACCGTTCCTCGAACTCTTTTCTTTCCTGCTCCATGCGGAGTCGTCGGAGATACAGGATCGTCTCGTCCGGGATTTTGTTTTTCACTGTTCGCATGTCAGTCGGACTCTTTCTCATTCATCGCGGCCTCGAGCATGAGCCGTACGCGGGCGAGGTGGTCGGGATCCATCCCGCAGTCCCGTCCGGGAGCCAACGGTCCGGCGGCCTCGACGCCCGCTTGCGCCGCGGCCAGAACCTGCGCCTGCGTCGGCTGGCGGTCGGGCTTTCCGATGCCATGCGAGGCGAGCAGTCCGGCCACTTGGTCGTTGCCCTGGAGGTACCGCAGGACCTCCAGGGTGTCGTTCGCGTGCTTCAGAATGCGGCGGGTGGACAGGTTCGGCACCGGCTTTCCGCCGTCGGCCAGCGGCATGTTCGGAACCGTTCCCATGAGCCGGCGTATCTCCGCCGACTCCAGCCCGTGCGCGCGCAGCAGGCGTCCGGCGAAACCGTCGTCACGGTACAGGGCGTACAGCGCATGCGCCACGCCCGCAAGCCCCTGCCCGCGGGATTCCGCCGCCTCCAGCGCGGTGTCCATCAATGAGCTGCGCATTGCGGCGATCCGCTTGTCCGATGTCGAATCCATGTCCGCCCCCCTCAGTCGAAGAAGGCGAGCGCGCGGCGCTCGATGCGGGCGGACATGCCGTACCGGTCCCCGGCCTCCGCGACGTTCTCCGCGTCCGTCAGCTCGGGGTCGGCCATGCCGCAGGACTCGTCTTCAGCCGCGAGGACCTTCTCCACGGAGATATGACTCAACGGCGCGAGGCGGTACCCCACGGCCGGCTTTCCGTCCATGAGCGGACGCCTGCGCACGTCCTTCGGCAGCGCCTTCAACCGCTCGATAAGCTCGTCTATGGTCATGGTCTTGGACTCCTTCCGACCGCGTCCGTCGCGGTCACGTCCGGGCCATGCGTCCCGGTCATACCGCTTTGTACTCGGCCACGAGCCGGTCGAGCTCGGCTTGGGTCCTTTCGATGCGGGACAGGATCTCGTCCCTCGCCAGGGCGCGGAACCGCTCCTTGGCGCCTTCGACGACCTTGTGGGTCCCGCGCCATTCAATGTAGGCGGGGTACTCCCCGCATTCGGGCAGTTCCACAGTGAACGGACCGTCCCACGATCTGAGCAAGCCCAGCCGTTGGGCCTCCTCCGCGATGAAGTCCGCATCCCATTCATCCGGGGCGGGAAGACGACCATAATCGGTGGCGTCGAGGATCGGGCGCACGTCGACCACAATGGTGTCGACCTCATTGATGCAGTCATGGCGGTCCCATTCCTCCAACCGAATCGGGACATCGATCGGTGTATGCTCGTCCATTTTCCCGGACTCCTTCCGGCCGCGCCTTTCGCGGCCCTTCGGTTCCGGCCATGCGTCCCGGCCTATTCGCAATAGGCTTCGAGTCCGAGCATGGCGAGGCGCCGCCGGACCTGGCACCATGGCACTCCGAATCTGCGCGCCATCTCAGGCACGTCCAAGTCGGACGCGAACATGACCCGCATGATCTCGGCGGGCATAAGCAGGGCGTAGGCGAAGTCCCCCGGCCAGCCGAATTCCGCGCCGTCCGGTTCCAGCGCGCGGCCCAGCGCGACCGCCGCCTCCCAGCGTCCGTAGGCGTTTTGGACCGGCGGCATGTCGACGCCTTCGGCGCGGGCGATGGCGGCGGGGTCGACCGGCAGCGCCAGCTGTCCGTCGGACGTGGCCGCGTGCCGAAGCAGCAGGCCGTGCGCGGCCCCAGACGCGGCTGTCATCGCCCACCTCCGACCAACGCCATGTACACGTCCGCCCACGCGGGGTCGCCGGCGTCCCCCAATGGCTCCAGGTGCTGGATGGGCGGCTCGGGCGCGCCTTGGGGCGCGTATCCGGCCTCATACAGGTCGCGCGCGGAGATGGCGCGCCATTGCCCGTCGATCTCCTCCGGCGGGTCGTCGAGCAGTCGCGTCCACAGGCCGGCGTCGCCGCCCATGTCGTGCCGGAACGCGCAGAAGAGCAGGATGCGCAGGTCGACGGGGCTTCCGTCGAGCCCGTCCGAACCGTCGGGCGCGGCCGTCTCCAGCGCGGCCAGCGCGCGGGTCCATGCGGGCGCGTCGATGGGGTCGCCCGCGTCCGCGGCGGGCCGTATGGCGTCGGTCAGCGTCTCCCGCGCGGCCGCGTCCAAGCGTCCGGCGTTCGCGGCGATGACGTCGGACACGGCTCCGACGACGTAGGTGCGCCGTCCGGCCGCGTAGGCCGTCGCCGAGGCGAGCAGCCGCGCGCGGTCGGCGGGGTCGATGTCCAGAAGGGTGCGTTTCTTTTCGGTCATGCCCGTGGATATGCGTCCTGCCTCCATCGGCAGGCATGGACCGTGGGCTTAGCGGCTTCTCCAATATCCTCGGACGTCATAGCCGTTCCTGGTGTGGGGGCGCACCCACACGGCGCCCGCAACGGAACCATATCCGTTGGAGGTGGCGGCCACGCTTCGCGCCAGTTCGGGCGCGTCATGCGTCGGCTCGATGGATTCGTTGACTTTGACCAGGGCTTTCGTCATGGCATCGCGCTGGGCTTCGGGGACCATGGACGCAACCTCGTCCGTATGATCCAGGACAAGTCCGGCCATGTTTCGGGCGATGGCCACGACTTTGTCCCCGTCCAGTCCGGAGTCGGCGGCGAGGGCGGCCCAGTCGGACGGCTCCACCCATTCGGCGAACTCCTTGTCATTGATCCTCATGGCGAGGTCCTGGTCCATTCCGACCCAGGTGCGTGTGGCGCTCATGTCGTACATGGGCGAGAACCGGATGCCGTCGGGCTCTAGCATGAGCGAGTAGTTCTTGCCGTGTGAGTCACTGTCCGCGGAGGACACGTTGAACGCAAGTCGGCGGACGAACTCGTACCCCAGCCCGTCGGTGGGGTCGAAACGATGCAGGAACCGGATGCAGGAGACCGCGTCGATGTCATATTTTCCGTCCGGCATGCACCCCATCGCCTGGGCTATGTCCTCGCAATGCAGACGGCGGATCCGCCCGTTCTCCACCTTGCGGTCGAAACGCTCCACGATATAGGCGGAGACCCCTGCCCTTGGCTCGATCATGCCATGCGGGGCCGCTTGAAGCCCACACAATTCCCCCAGTTCCATGACGGCGTCTTCCACACGGTCACTGCCCGGACAGTCCGCGACGGCCGGTTTGATGATGTGGGTGGAGGGAATGGCGATGTTGGGCCACAGCCAGGTTCCATTGTGGTTGGCGAGAGTGAATTTCGGCTGTCCTCCGGCGAGGGAGAAGCGGCAATGCTCGGTGCGGGCGAACCACGCGGAGCCCGCGGCGCGGGTCTGTATTATCTGGGCCGCCAGCTCGTCGTCATCCAGGGGACGCGCCTCGCCTTGGACTGATGGCTCCTCGGCCGATGGCGTGAATACCAGTCCGCCCGTGACGTCCACGCCGGCGAGCAGATCGAAGGTGTCCACGGAGTCCACGCCCAGCCTGTCGGCCATACGCCAGCGCGCCTTCCGTGATTCGGGCAGGAGGTTTTCCAAAAACGCCTTCGGCGCGATGTCGGAGTACGCTCCCGTCCGTGGCAGGCTCAGGCTGATGGGGGCGCCCTTCGCGTCGTCGTATTCGAATCGGACTGGCGAGCCCCCGCTTCGCTGCGAGAAGACGCCGATATGGGTCGAATCCGACCAGACATGCAGATTCCTCACGTCAGGCCTCCAGATATTCCATCGGGAGGACGGAGCCGTGGAGGTCCAAGGCGTCCAACGTCCTCATGGCCTTGTCCAGCGGCACGGGACGGCATGCGCGCATCGCTCCGAGCGTCGACTGGAGATCCGGCGGCACCGCGTCGACGCCGACCTCCGCCACCCGGGCGTCCACGAATCTTCCGACGTCGGCCATGGTGGGCATCTCCCGCAGACCACAGGTCCGCGGCCTGCGGGAGAAGTGGATGCCGCCGATGTCGTCGGACAATCCGTCGAACTTGCTGAAATCCAACATTCCGGCCCCTTTCGTCAAGTGCTTGTTCCATTGTAGGACCGGAGGCGCCTGTTCGCGTCAGGCCACGGCCTCCAGTTCCTCCAGCAGCGGCCTCCCCGTCGGACGTCTCGTACAGCCGTCTAGCCTCGTCGACGAGCGCGTCGGACGCGGTCGGCGGGGTCGATGTCCAGAAGGGTGCGTTTCTTTTCGGTCATGCCCGTGGATATGCGTCCCATCGGCATCACCTCGTCGTCCGGTGATAACCTTGATGACATGCCTGACAAAATGACGAAGAAAGCCCACAAACTCACAAGAAAAGGCTGGACCTTCCGTTTCGCGCGGACCGAAAAGGATAAGAACAAGGCCGTGGAACTTTTCCGTACGGTGGATGGCATTGCGGGAAACGCCGTATTCGATGGGGACATCCTCGTCGCCGAAAGCCCGCACCACAGCATCGCAGGGGCGGCGCTTCTTGGCTCATGGGAGGATGCGAACGGCTTAAGGCATTGCCTTGTCCGGGTCCTCGCGGTGGCTCCGGACAAACAAGGCAAGGGCGTCGGAACGGCATTGCTATGGGCGACACACGCGGCTGCGCGCGGGATTGAGGTGTTCGGCGGCTGTTCCGCAGCGAACGAGGGATTCTACCGCGCGGCGGGCTGCGAGATCAGGACCGACCTTGGGAATGGGATGGTCTCCTCGAATCCCCTATACAATCGGTGGTTCGTTCTGCCCTGAAAGGATTCAAGACCCCATCGCCGTCATCCAGACGGACCATACGCCTTTTGACATCCTCGGGCAGCGGATCGAAGCGCAACAGCGCCTCCAACGTTCGCAGGTCGACCATGATCACACACCTTTCTCCGCGCCCTATGCGGAAACGTCCTTCGCCCTTCAGACCACGGCCTCCAATTACTCCAACAGCGGCCGCCAATCATCCCCGGCGACCTCCCCATCGCTGGTCTCATACAGCTCCCCGGCCTTGTCGGCCAGCTCGTCGGGCACGTCCGGGCGGGCGGCCAGCGCCATGATGCGGTCGTAGCGGTCCATGTCCTCCCGGGCGCACTCCGGGCACTCGAACGCCCCGTCGGGATACTCCACCGCGCACCAGTCGCACAGGCGGACGCCGCACAGGTCGCACGTCGGCGGGTCGGCGGGGCTCCAGCCGCCGCAGACACCGCACCAGCCGTCGCGGCCCAGAACGTCGTCCATGGCCGCGTCCACACGCGCCTCGTAGTCAAGCCCCTCATAGTCGCTCATGTCGGGTTCCTTTCCCTTGATGTTCCGATATGCCGGACATGCGTCCCGGTGCGCATAGCCATTCCCGGAACGAAGCAAGGAGGCCGTCATGGCGATCGATTCGAAAGGCAACAACCACCAGCCGAAAGGCACGCCCAACGCGGGCAGGTTTGCGCCCAAGGCGGGTGCGGGCGACGACAACGATCTGTGGTACAAGCCGCGTTACCTCGTTGGCGCGGGGGGCACAGCATGGGGCGGCAGGTACGTGCCCAAGGCGGGTGCGGGCGACGGCGACATGGCCGCATTCCGACGGTCTATGACCGTGGAGCCGTCCGTGATGGGTGACCGGGACTACGGCGAGGCCGCCGTGGAGGGCGACCTGGGCCGCGATGACACGCGCATGGAACTGCCAGGGTGCATGGCGGTGGGCAAGGGTTGGACCCTAGACCCATTGTCTGTCAGCGCCGCCAACAACCAGTGCAGGTTCACCGACGACGAGGGCGGTATGCTGGAGACACAAGACGACGATTGGTTCGACCCGAACCTCGGTGACTGCTCATCCCGTCGCGCCAAGTACACATCGCCACAGGGCGACACGGCCGTCGCATACGACATGAAGGTCGAGACGGAAGGCAGGGCGGACATCTCCGCCTATACGCCGGATGATCTGAAACAGGCGGTCTCGACGGCGAAACACAGGTTGCGCGAGCGTACGGGCCTCGAACCGGAACGCGTCGAGGTCAGGCTGGGGACGAAGCCGGGTGCCCCGATGCGCGTCCGCGCGGACTACCCCATGCTGGAGCCGCCGGACGGGTTCCATCCGTTCAGGGAGCAGACGGTGCGCCGCGAGAACCTCCGCCGCAGGGAGATGGGGAACGACTGGATCGAGGTCGAGCCGTAGGAGCCGGGACACATGGATGGGCCGAACGGAAAAAGGAGCCCGCCATGGACAACGAACGAATCGAAGGCCGCGCGGCCGCCGAGGCTCGACCGGAACGGCTCGGTTTGGGCCGCTACCTCATGTCCGGCATGACGCAGGAGGAACGCGAGCCACCGGCTACGTCGGTCGCCTCCGCGTTCGCCCGCCGCGCGAAGTCGCGCGCCCACTTCCTGCACGCCGGCGACGCATGGTACGTCGCGGCCATGGTGGATCGGTAGGACAAAAACTGTCTGCACATGAGGACACCCCGGAGCCATACGGTTGGCTCCGGGGTGTCCTCATGTGCATATGGCTTAAGCCAGCATGCACGCCACGCCCCACGCGATGGCCAGCAGAATGGCCACGATGGCCACGATGATGGCGGCGTAAAGCAGGCGATCCGCGTCGCGGCCGAACGCCGCCATGACGCAGGACACGATGGCGATGACGACAAGCGCGATGAATGCGGTGAGGAGCAGCATCCCCAGCACGGCGCATACCGGCGACGAGGCGATGGCTCCGGACATGCCGGACGTCGGATGGACGAAAACGCGGTTGATGAACATTGCAGAGACTCCTTATGTCCGCGGGCCTTCCGTGGACAATCCGCCCATGCGTCCCGGAAAGACGGAAAGACCCCGGTACCAAATCGATTGGCGCCGGGGCCTTTCCCTCCCGTCGGAGGTTCCGGTTCAGTCCGGGTTGGTGAGGTTCCATTCGGCGAGCCAGCCGACGACCTCGTCGTCACCGTGCACATACCAGCGGCCCAATCCCCTGACGAACACGTCGCGGTCATGCCCCTCAACGGGTACGGCGAGCATGTACGGGCTGTCGCGCTTGATGAGCAGCCCGTTCGCCGCGAGCATGGCGGTCCGCTTGTTACCGTCGCCGAACGGTTGCATGCGGGCAAGACGGGCGAACAGGCGGCTTGCGGCGAACACGTTCGATTCCGATGACTCCGCCTGCTCCATGATGTCCTCCAACTCCGTCGGGTCGGGTGTGCCCGGACTATAACGGCCGGACATCGTGTCCACCCATACGGGTTCGCCATCCACGCGAAGCACGCCCGGCTTCATGGCGGCGGTCAGGGTCAGCCTCGCGTTGATGGCGCGCACCCATTCCGAATCCAGAACGGTGTCCGGCGTCGTGTCGAGCACGAACGCGGACGCGTTCCTCAAATCGACCAGCAGATCACGGTCCGGCTTGGAGGTGAGCACGGCGGTGTTGCCGGTGCGCAGGAACTCCTCAGTGTTCAATTGCGAGGTGTTCAGATTGTCGAACGTGCGTCCCATGCGGTACAGCAGGCGCGCCAAACCCTTTACGGTGCGTAGCGGGTTCGCCCCGCCGGTTTCGTTCTCTTGGACCAGATCGAGGTCGTCCGCCATGTCCATCTCCCTGTCGAATCTTCCGCCCTGCGGCGTTCCCTTCGGTTTCCTTCTGCGTTTCGATACGTCCATTGCCATATCCACCATCGTAGTCATGCCTCGCCCATGCGTCCCGGAAATACGGAAAAGTCCCCGGAGCCGAATCGATTCGGCTCCGGGGACCGGAGGGCCCAGATCCTCCGCAAGACTCATCCGCCATGCGTCCGGACCGTGGGGTCAGCCCCTGCGCGCCCGCCAGGAGAACCATGCCGCGGTGGCCGTCACCGCGATCAGCAATACCGACAACGGGATCGCCGACAGGACGCCGCCGTCGGTAAGCATCTGCCGGATGGTGGCGACGGCCACGGCGACGGTGAGCGCGTCGAGGCCCACGGCCAGGGCCCGCTTCCATTTCACGGAGTCCGCGCCGCAGGCGGCCTCGATCGCATCCGCCGCTTCGCAGCCCAGCCTGTAATCGCGTTCCGTGGCGTACATGTCGTCCAACACCGATTCCAACTCCGGGCGCCAATGCGGATGACAGACCAGCGACGCGTGGGACAGGCGCAGATTCACCTCCAATCCCATCGCCTCGTCCGCCCGGCCGGGGATTCCGGACAAGTCGGACAGTCGGTCCAACACGTCGGCGGCGATGCGTGCGAACATGAGGCGCTGCGCCACGAGTACGACGACACGTTCCCGCTCCTTCGGATCGTACGGACCGGAGAACAACATGAAACGGTCGCTTAGCATGGCCGACCGGCGCGCGTCGATTCTGACATGACGCCTTTCAACCGGATCCATAAGCTCCTCGTCGGCCAATGCGTCAAGCCGGCCGTCGTCCACGTCGGCGAAATCGACGACCGCCTGGATGGCTTCGGGACCCGTCCTTCGCGTCTTCCGGCCATCCGCCGGATGGGAGGGACGGGTTTTCGGCAGTGCGGGACCGTATGGCGCCGGCTCGTCGAACAATCGTCTCCGTTCGGTGGCGGTCAGCCCCGATCGCGCGGCGCGGCATCGCATATGCGCGACAATGCCGGAGGCATCCACGAGCAGGCGGCGCCTTTCCCATGGATCGCGGCCTTTCCAATACACGCCGCCATGGCGTCCGACGGCGGAACCCATATCGACCGCCTTCCAGCCTTCGGATTCCAGCCGTCCCTCATACGCGGGGATGAACGCGCCCCCGAAATCGAAGGTCTCCGCGTCGTCCAGCGAGACGACCCATCTTTCCACCGAACACATGCCCATGCCGCCGATTCTAATATCCTTCGTGCGAGATGACGCTCCAGAAGACCATCGGCGTGGTCAGCACGAGCTTGATCTGCTCGCGGCGCGTCAGGTCGGTGCGGCAGATGAACCGCTCCCGCACCCGTATGTCCGGATCGCGCACCAGCATGCGCCGCTGCCTGCGCGTCAGGTCGTACCGCTCGGCCAGCCGATAGCGTTCCATGAACGGCATGCGCGGCCGCGAGTAGAAGCCCGCCCATGTGAGGACATGGGATGCGACGCGGTCGCGTAGGACGTCCCAGGCGCGGTTGTGGACCAGTATGTTCCCGTCGGACAGCAGGCGGAGCCACTGTCCGACGGTCAGGTCGTGGCGGCGCAGCAGGAACATGCGCTCGACGGGGTCGCCGTGGGCGATGATCCCGTCGATGTCGTCACAGGTCAGCGGCTCGGCGTCCGCATCCAAGGCCATCGTGTTGAATCGTCTCATGCCCGTGGGTCATGCGTCGCGGAAAGACGGGAACGCCCCCGGAGTCGTTCGTTCGGCTCCGGGGGCGTTCCCGTCTCCTATCGGCCTATGGCGTCACCTATCGAGAGGCGACGCGTTCCTGCGGCGCAGGACCACGCACCCGGCGACGAGCAGGCCGAGCGTGACCGCGCCGGCCAGCGCGCCCGCGCGGGCCACGTCGTAGCGTCCGCCGGTCATGGGCGGCATGATGTTGCCCTCGAGCCGATTGCCGACCGTGACGGTCGAGCCGTCCAGGCCCTTGAGCAGCGCCTTGGCCTCGGCGTTGGAGCCGGAGACCGTGACGGATGCCTTGTCGGCACCGCCCGACACCCTGACCATCCAGTACGTGCCCGCGGAAGGCAGGGCGTAGGAGGCGGGCGCCTTCGTCTCGGCCAGCCTGAACCAACGGTCGCCGGTCGCGCCGATCACGCCGTCGAGCAGGTGGGCGGCACCGTCCGCATCGGTCGTCACCGTCCTGGGGCTCGCGCCGGGCTTCGCGGCGGAGCCGCTGGCATCGGTGGTCTCGGTGAGGGTGAACGTCGCGCCCTTGACGGGCTCGTTGGACCAGCGGCCCTGGCCGGGCTGGCCGATGTAGGCGAGCTTGGCGAGGTCGAGGGCGAAGGGCGCCACGGCGCCCCACTGCTCGGCCTTGTCGGTCAGGCCGTCCACCGCGAGGGCGTCGTAGCCGGACTGGGCCGGGATGTCGAGGTCGTACCAGTAGCGGCCGGCCTTCCAGGAGCTCCAGCCGAAGTCGGACGGCGTGAACGACGGGCCCGCCACGTCGCCGTTGGCGGCGACGGTGACGGCCTTCGCCTTCGAGGCGTCGGCCTTGACGGCCGTGTCGGACGCCGCGTAACGCAGCGTGCTCGTCACCTTCAAAGTCCTGGCGCCGGGGAAGGCCAGGTGCAGCGTGTCGTGCGTGGCGGCCATGCCGCCCGCCCGGTCGAACGTGCCGGCCGCGGTGGTCGTGGCCCTGCCGGCCTGCCTATCGAGGCGGAACCGCTCGGCCGCATCGGCCTTGCCGTCATGGGAGAGTGTGCCGGACAGGGCCATCACGCCTGTGTCGCCCGAGAGCGCCACGTCGGCCTTGTCGACCCACACGTCGAACCAGTAGTAGGTTCCGGCCGTGTTGTCGGGCCACAGACCGCCCAGCCCGAGGTCGGCGGGCGTGAACGCCGGGGAGGCGACGGACTTCACGCCGTTCGCGGGCACCGTGACGGCTTCCGTGTCCTTGACGGCCGTGGCGGTCGTGCCGTCCGCCTTCGGGTAGTTCAGGCGCACATGGACGCGTGCGACGGTCAGGGCCGCGCCGGTGGCGGAGAGCCTGACCGTGTCGTGGACAGGGTCGGCGTTCGTGGTGGACGCCGTGCCCTTGTCGGCCTGCGTGGTGATGGCCAGCGTCGCCTTGGTGGTGTGATTGGACACGTCGAACTGTTCGTTGGCATCGTTCGCGCCGGGCACGGTGATGGTCTTGTTGTTCGGGTCGACCGCGGACAGGTCGAACCAGTAGTGGCCGACCTTCCACTTGGTCCAGCCGGAGAACGCGGAGGGCGCGATGTCCGGAGACTTGGTGGAGCCGTTGACGGCCGCCTTGAACGTGACGGCCCTGGCCTTGGCGGTCGTGCCGTCGGCGGCCCGGTAATTCAGCGTCAGCGTGGCGTCGAACGTGGAGCCCGCTGGGTAGCCGGTGGTCTTGGCGGTCACGGTGTCATGCACGGGTGCGGCCGACAGGTCGGTCAGGCCGGCCGGGGCGTCGGTCTTGGTGGTTAGCCCCGCGGTCGGCTCGGCGACAATCCATGATTCCTTGGCCGTGTCCTTCGTCAGGCCGTGGAGCGTGATGGCGTCGTCGACGCCCTCCTGGGCCGGGATCTCCACGTCGTACCAGTAGCGTCCGGCCTTCCAGGCCGTCATCTTCAGGTCGGAGGGGACGAAGTCCCTCAAATCCTTGTGGTCGGAGCCCGCGGGGACGACATCGGCCTTGGTGGCCGACGCCTCGGCCTTCGTGGCGATCGGGGACGACGCCCAGTTGAGCGTCACCTTGACGGAGAGGTCGTCGGCCAAGGAATCCGCGCCGGTGGTCACGACCAGGCGGTCATGCACGGCGGATGTCCCACCGGCCATGGAGAAGGTCCCTTGGGCCTGGGTGGAGAAATTGCCCGGTCCACCGGAGAACGTCAAGGCGAAATGCTGCGCCTTATCCTTTTCGCCGTCATGGATCAAATCCGCGGACAATGCCTGAGCACCGGACGGATATGTTGCATCGACCGCAGAAACCGTGGCGTCGAACCAGTAATCGGTTTTGGCGCTCCAGCACTTCCTTCTCAGGTCGGACGGGACGAAGTCGGCCGAGTCGAAGGTCCTGGACCCTCCCGCCGGGATGGTCACGGGCCCAACCGTCTTGGAGGCCTTGCGGTTGCCCGTCTTCATGTGCAGGGTCGTGGTGACCTTGGCGACGGTGATGGCGCGGTTCGGATCGGGGTTGGCGATGGTGATGGAGTCATGCACCTTCTGCGTCCCGCCGACCCTGGCGTCGCCCGCCATGGCCCTCGTGGAGATGGTCGGAGC
>OLQY01000779.1_pt1 | contig 33424 bp, 27 predicted proteins | sample 1672851 | NCBI WGS metagenome assembly OLQY01 (sample SAMEA3136730, study PRJEB25190) | human gut metagenome | reverse complement strand
GTAGCTCGTCGGGCTCATAACCCGGAGGTCGTTGGTTCAAATCCTTCCCCCGCAACCAAATGGTCTCATAGCTCAGTTGGTAGAGCAAAGGACTGAAAATCCTTGTGTCGTTGGTTCGATTCCGACTGAGACCACCACTTGTTAAAATAAGTCTTTATCACATTCGATAAAGGCTTTTTTTGTTTTCAGAGTGTTCAATCGGGAATCTGTGTGAAAAGTATGATTTCTAGATTCAAATTAAGATGGATTTTTCCTTATTATTAAAAATAGATTTGCCCAACTTATTACTTCTTAATTTGGATTTTTTCGATGAAAAATCATTATGAAAATTTATGAAACAAAAATGAAAAAATATTTGATATATTTCTAGTATAAACGTATAATGAAAGCTGTTTTTAGGAGGGTATAATGGAGACAATAAGGGAAAAGAGAAATATTCTTTGCTTCATTATAAGTTATGTCATCAATAATCTGGCAAGTGGTGTCTTATATGATACTTATGTGAATTATTTACAGGAAGTACAAGTCTCGATTGCGACATCTTTCTGGGCTTTTTACGGGTATGCGACATTTATCAGTGCCTTGTTGTTATTGGCTGTACCTAAAATAGGCTATAAAAAACTACTGCTGTTTTGTTCGTTAGGAACATCGTTTGCGTTTTTTGGGGCCATCTTTCTACAATATGACTGGGTACTTTATGCTGCGACATTACTGGCTCTAACAGGTGTACAACTTCATTTTATTATGCTGAGTCCTTTTATCGCCTGTTATACTGAACATCTGGGCCTTAAAAAAATAAATTGGTACACAAGAACGTACTATATGGGATACATTGGTTATTTTATTGCCACTTATTTAGGGGGAGCCTTTGTGGTCAAAGCTTTTTCGGTCGTTTCCGGTATTACGTATTCCGCAGCACAGGAAGCAACGCGATATATTACGCAGTTATCCAATGCCATGTATGCGGATTATATGATGGGGAATGAAATCGTATTATTTCTATTTGGTTGTATTTCTTTGATTTCGTTAATTCCTGTATTGTTTATCAAAGAAAAGAAAGAAGACTTTGTGACGCATGAATTTCAAGATAAAATTTCATGGAAACAGAAAATAAGGGGGATTTCAGAGGTTTTATTAAATCGTTATTCCAGAGCTTATTTATTATATTGGGCTTTGATTTCTTTTGCGATGGGATTGTTTACATCGTATTATACCGTGTATTTGAATCGAAACCTGCATATTGATAAAGCTACATCTTCTTTGATCGTTTCGATTTCGTATATTGCCATTGTGTTATTTATGTTTTTTACACCTAAGTGTGTGAAAAGATTTGGTAAAGTAGGTACGATCTTTTTTACAGTGATGGCTTCCATACCATTTATGATCTTGATCGGATGTGGAAATTATCTGGGGGATTTTGTAGTTCCCGTTGTAGGGGGTGCTTTATTTATTCGAGCTGGGCTTGCCAACTTATCCAGTCCGGTCGATAGTTCCCTGTCGATGGATGTCATTCCTAAATCAATTCGTCCTATTTATACTTCGCTGGTGAATTTCATGGCGGGAATCGTTAGTATTTTAAGTGGTTACTTTACGGGCGGTTATTTATTTCTAGAACAATCTGGCTATCAGAAAGCTTATTTTATTGCCGCCGGACTTTATGCGGTTGCAGGTATAGTTCTTTATAAGGGATTACATTCCTTTAATCATAAAGAAGATCAAATTGTTAAACAGGAGGAGAGTTTATGAAAAACTTATTAGCAAAGCTCGGTTTTGGAGAAAAATTATCTAAAAACATTTGGGCGATTCTTATTGTTGCCTTTAGTGGGGCCATCATATACGGATTGCCATATTTTCGTTTTGATTATTATGATGCCTACTTGGCAACGTATCATTTAACTAATACACAGATGGGCGTTTTTGGCAGTATCTTAGGTGTATTTGGTATGATTTCTTACTTATTCGGAGGGGTTGTCGCCGATCGTTTCTCTACAAGGATGATTTTGACCGTTTCTTTGATTGGAACAGGCCTTGGCGGTTTTGTTCATTTGTTGCCGCTTAACTATTATGGACTGGTAGCGCTGTATGCTTTCTGGGGAATTTCAAGTTTATTTGCCTTTTGGCCGGCTTGTGTAAAAGCGGTGCGTATTTTGTCTGGTTCAGATGATCAGGGAAAAGCTTATGGTTTCTTTGAAGGTGGACGAGGCATTGGCGCGGCTTTGATGGCTATGGGTGCTGTGGTTGCGTTCCGTATCGGAATTGGACAGATCAATGATGAAGTACTGGGCATGAAAACCGTCATTGTATATTATTCCATTATTACGATTGCGATGGGTATTTTTTGTTTCTTTACGGTAAAGGATGGAAAAATGGAAAAGAGTGATCGTATTTCGTTTAAGGGAATTGGTCAAGTCTTAAAGATGCCTGCGGTTTGGATCATTGGATTTGTGACATTTTGTAATTATGTATTTACTTTATCTTTGTACTACTTTACACCTTATGCGACATCAATCTTAGGCGCAACGGTTACTTTTGGAGCGACTTTAGCTGCTTTAAAGCGTTGGTTTTCTTTATTTGGAAATGTAGGTGGCGGATTTTTCTCCGATAAATTTGGAACAGGAAATGCGCTTTTGATCTCATTTGTGATCATGATTTTGGGAACATTAGGCATTTTGATCTTGCCGACACAATCGGATTCAATTTTGATGTTCACGATTTTATTTGTTCTGATTTATATTTTCTACAATGTCAATTATGCGCAGACATGGGCTATGATGGATGAAGGTGGCATCCCTGAAAAATTCTCCGGAACGGCTGCGGGCATTATTTCCACAGTCGGTTATTTGCCGGAAATCTTTGTTTCTGTATTAGCCGGGATTATGATCGATCAAAATCCTGGCGTAGATGGATATCGACAATTTTTCGGATTTTTGATTGCGATGTTGGCTTTAGGTGCCATTTTTGTCCTGATATGGAAGGCTTATTTAAAGAAACATCCGAAAGAAACAAATCAATAGCAGGAGAGTTATGGAAACAGTTTTTGAAAAAGTATATGTTGAAACACCGGTGGATACTGATGAGGATGGAAAATACGATCTCATTGCGGTGTATATCAAACGACCGCTTTTAGATGAAAAAGTGCCGGCCGTATTCGTGGCGAATCCTTATATGTTACATTGTAATGAAGATTGGTATGAACTTTACGATGTCAATAAAAATATCAAGGCGTATCCAACGCAAAATATTACGGAAAGTGATATTTTGTTTGTTCCTAGAAAACAACCAATGTATCCTAAAACGAAGTCACAGGGGGAAGTAAAAACCAATCCGATTCCGGAACCGGATCCAAGTGAATACGAATGTATTTCGGATTTGTATGATCATTTGATTGAAAGAGGATATGCCGGTGTTTTTAGTGCCGGATTGGGAACAAGAGGATCGGATGGTTTGACGCGTACCGGTTCGCAGGAAGAAATTCTTGCGTTTAAATCGGTTATCGATTGGTTGAATGGGAGAGCTCGTGCTTTTGTCGATCGTACAAGACAAATGGAGATCAAAGCGCATTGGTGTACCGGTTCTGTTGCCATGTCGGCTCGTTCTTATTTAGGAACGATGTGTATCGGTGTTGCCACGACCGGTGTTGAAGGGCTGAAAACGATCATTCCGGAAGCCGGTATTTCTAACTGGTATGAATACTATCGACATAATGGTTTAACATTACCGGCCATGGACTGGCAGGGAGATGACTTAGATATTTTGTCAAAATATTGTTTTTCAAGAGCTCTGGATTCTAAAGATTTTGAAACGATACGTCCTTTATTTGAAAAATCGCAAAAGGAGCTTCAAGAAGGAGAAGACCGGGAATCCGGAAACTACAATCGCTTCTGGGATGAAAGAAACTATCTCAAACATGTCGATCAAATCAAGGCTTCTGTTTTTGTGATACAAGGACTTAATGATTGGAACGTAAAACCGGATCAAGGCATCTTGTTGTTTGAAAAGCTGCAGGAATTAGGAAAAGATCGAATGATGTTGTTGCATCAGGGACAACATATATACACATATCACTTAGAAGGCAGTCCGACTTTGTCTTTGATTGATCGATGGTTGGATTATTATTTAAAAGGTATGGATACCGGCATACAAGATGAGGAAAAGATCTTTGTTGAGAGCAATGTAGATCAGACGGTTTGGATGAAGGAAGAACACTGGCCGCCTAGGCAAATGGAAGTGTATCAAATCAAGGATTCAGGAGTTCAAACGATCATAGATGATCTATCCAAAACAGTGTATGATCGAAAAAAGAAAAATACCAAAGAATGGCTGGATGAACTGGTATTAACACAAAATGCTCATTCGCTTTCGTTTGATCTGGAAACGTTTAAAAGGTCAGTTCGTTTTGCGGGTCGGGCAAAAGTACAGTTTCGTGCCCGTATCAATCAGCCAACCGCCATATTAAGTGCTATGCTGGTTGAAAAGGGAGCACAAAAACGATTAACGTGTCAGCTAGATGGCGATGAGAATCGTTCTTTTCGATTTAAGATGGAACAGGAACCATCCGCTTATTCTGTGATTACGCGAGGATGGATGAATGCACAAAATCGAAACAACAATTACTCAAAAGAAGAGATCGATCCTCAAAACTGGTACGCCTATTCCTTTGAGTTTGTATCCAATGATTATACGATTGCACCAGGACATACGCTGACTTTGATCTTGTATGGTATGGATGTAGATCAGACACAGCTTCCATGGATATCGACAGCAATCGAAGTCGATACATCTTCTATCGTTGTAGAATGTCCTGTTAAGTAAGCAGGAAGAAAAAACTGGATATTCATAATTGATGAATGTCTGGAAAAAATAAATTGATGAAATGGAGAGATTCGAGAGTGGATTTCTCCATTTTTTTAAAAGAATTGTAGGAAAACAAGGATTCCCATTTTCTTTGCATGACAGCTGACTTTCTGTATTTTATTATAATGTTGAAAGGGGGCATGGATCATGACGTACCTCAAATCAAATTTACATTATTTACGTTTAAAGAATGGCTTATCACAAAAAGAACTGGCTTCAAAACTGTATATGGCCCACCAGACGATATCCAATCATGAACTGGGAAAATCTGAACCGGATTTAGATGGTATGCAAAAGTATGCGGATTTTTATCAGATTCCATTATCAGATTTGATCGATGTTGATCTTTCCAAAAAGCAGAAAAGTTTCATGGATTTAGGAAATGTGCTGATTGATACAAATCGGGAAACCTTTCAAATCCTATCAGGAACGAAAGGAATCTATGCGATAAAGGATGTTTGTAAGTGTCAGATCGTATTTGAAGATGCCAAGTATCATGATGAAGAACATCCGTTTCCTGTGGATCGCAGAGTTTTGGTCACAAATTATAATTTCTGGTGGTTTAATCGAAAAGTATATATTGGTTTAGAAATTGAAATGAAAGATCATAGAAAATTATATGTATATGTTTCGAATGATGCAAAGGTTCAAAATTCGGATTCTTTTAAGAAATACAGGGAGCAGGCAAATCAGATCAAAAAGAAACTGATGGAGTATCGGTCATTTTAATACTTGTATAGATAGATTATGGTAAAGGGTTGTTACCGAGAGGAGATAATGGATGTTTTTTAATCAGGATATGATTTTGAATATGGAATGGAAAAAACTGTACTACGATGGCTTATGTTTTTTATCAATTAGACAAATTTTGCGTTTTAGTATGCCAAAGGCAGGGTTAAAAGAGATGGATGATTGCTCAGCAATTAAGGGATCGATATCCTTTATTTCATCTATGGCATTATTCTTCTGTGGATTATTTAAAGAGTAAATCACAAAATAAATGCAGTAAAAGACGTTTAAAAATATTAGAGAATATTAAAGATCCCAAACTGAAAGAAATTAGTGGATGGATACTTGAAACAGATGGAGTTTTAGGCTATCAAGAGAATATTATCCAGGAATATATAAACGATATTGAGAAATATGCTTTAGAGCAATATTGAACGAATAAAATCCCCATGGAAGATGAATGTTTCTATGGGAATTTGTATTAATGAAGATCTAAACGTTTTAAGACTTTAGATTGCATTTCCTTTTGAACACGCAAGATAGAAAAGGCCTGTTGAATATCGGAAATGGTGCCACTTTCCAGTAAAAGAGAAATGTTTTGAACGAGAGTATCCAATTCACCGGATTTGCGACCTTCCATGCGACCTTGTTTTCTGCCTTGCTTCATTCCATATTCTGTCCAGGCAAGATAAGCACCTTGGCCAAATGTACACATATCTTTGATTTCCTCCTTGTCTTCTTTTGATAACAGTATATCATACTTTCTTTCTAGAATTTGTATGATTTGATCGTAACCTCGATTGGATAGAAATAATATAGATAAGAGTTCCATAATATTTTTGGGACCATTTAAAATTTCTTCCAGCGTTTGTTCTTCTTTAGAATGAATTGATGGATATAGAAGATGCGTTTTAGACATTCCATAAAATCTAGGATCAAAACAAAAGTTACACATTTTTTGATTTTCGTGTGTCACATATTCTAATAAACAATTATCTTTTTTCTTTGCATGATGTAGGTAGATCCAAAAAGAGCGTACGTCTAAAATATCATTGTAGAAGGATTTTTGAAAGCCCAGAGAATGATTCTTTTGACCGGCAATCAGTCTATATGCATAATAAAGACTTCGGCAGGGTAGTGCATACTTATAAGATTCTTCCCCCTGCGCTTCAATATGAATTAAAATGTATTTTGATGGATGCAGAGGATGTTTAACCACATAGAGTAGATCATAGACAATTTTTGCCCCAGGAATACGGATATCTTCAGTGTTTAATGTAATGATTTTAGAATTGGAAGAGCTTGGTTGAATGAGTGCAGAAATCTCTTTTAAAGAGAGATCTTTAAATTCATCCAGGCATTGTTGAAGAAGATAAGCCTGGATAGGCTTAAAAGAAAGAATGATCTTTGAATATCCATCGATAAAACGTTTTTTGGATTGTACAATCGTTTGTAGTTCATTTAAGTTTGTCATTATAATTATCGCCTCCATTATATATATACGAATAAAAATCGGAAAAGCATGAAAAAATATAAAGAAAAATTATAATCAGTGTGCTGCAGGAGGCAAAACGTATTCTTTAATAATTTGGATATTCTTCTATTCGCTTATTCATCTTTACTAAATTTACTTAAATACATATAATTATTGAAACAAGAATATAATGAGGGCAACTTGATGGAATATAAAACTGTTGATGAGCAAATCAAATATTTAAAAGAAACATCCGATTCGTAATACGAATTGTATAAATTATTTCGAATATTTAATCAAAAAGTTGAGGCTTAATTTTTAACAGTTTTAAGCTATGATATATGAATTAATTTGCTTGTATCAAGACAAATAATTAACTTATCATTTTTGATCACACTTAGATCTTGGAGGTGTTTATGACGATTTCAGTCGCAATGGCAACTTATAACGGTGAAAAATATATACAAAAACAATTAGATTCTATTTTAAATCAAAGTCATAAAGTGGATGAAATTGTTTTGGTAGATGATAAATCTACAGATAACACGAGGGAAATTATTCAGAAGTATATCCAACAACATCCAGAGATGAAATTTTCATTCTATGTGAATGAAGAAAATCTGGGATATAAGAAAAACTTTAAAAAAGCGATGTCTTATTGTAGAGGAGAGTATATTTTTCTGTGTGATCAAGATGATATATGGCTTTCAAATAAAGTAGAAGAAATGATTGCAATCATGGATACACATCCTAACATACTTTCACTAGCTTCCTCTTTTTCTTTTATTGATAAAGATGACAAGACTTTTGAAGTAGAAAAAGTTAAAGGTTTATCCAATAACAATCTACTTAGAATGGTAGTAAATACAAATGATGTAGTGGAAGTTACTTTTGAGACATTATTAACACAAAATTCATTCCAGGGATGTGCTTTAGTTATACGACAAGAATTAAATCAAAGATTTCAAGAATGTTTTACAGAAGACTTATTTCATGATTGGTTAATTAACTTATTGGCAGCAGAGCAAAAGGGAATGTATTTTTACAACAAATCGTTGTTTCTTTATAGGATTCACGGTAAAAACACAATAGGGATTAATGAGCAAGAGCATTACACGAAAAAAGAACATGCGCAAAAAAGAAATGAGCTTAAAACAAGACTTTTATTAGCTCAATACCCTTTGGAAACTTTAAAAAAGTTAGAAAAAACAGAACCAAGATTATCGCAGTATCAACCAGATTATAAGAAACGAATGATGTTTTATCAAAATCATATTGATTATTTAACAAATGGTAATGTGATTAAGCTGTTTTTACAGAATTTTAGTCCTTATTACAAAGGAATGAAAACAAAAAAAGCCCGGATCATGGATTTGATTTTTGCGTTTAAACAAAAATTTAAATCCATTTAATTCCCTATTTTAGGAATATTTTATAACAATTCCTTGAGTAGGGAATTATTTGTCAATATACTATGAATGAGGTATGAAATGGATACAATAAATCCTTGTTATGAGATCTCATTGATTCCAAAAATATTGAGCATAGACAAGAAGTACAGACAAATTTATTAAATACTTTAGATAGGATCAATTCTAAATACTGTCAATCGATAGTTTCCAAATTTAAAATTACTTTAGGAGATGAATTTGAGGGATTAATGAGTGTAAACGCTGATTGGATTTGTATTATAAATGAGTTGTTTTTTCCATGCATCCAACAAAGATTCGATTTGGAGTAGGAGTCGGAAACATTACAACACAGATTCAAAAGATGAATATCCAGGAAATGGATGGTCCTGCCTTTCATTTGGCTCGTAAGGCAATTGAACAATTAGCAAAAGAAAAACAAAAATATCGGGGAAATATAAATTGTTTTAAAATTTATACTCATGATCAATTAAAAACGGAAATTATGAATAATACCCTGTCGTTACTTTCCATTTTATATAGTAGTTACACAAGTCGCCAAGTTGAAATCTTGCATGCTTATATGAATCATGAAATGAACCAGTTTAAAACAGCAGCCTTTTTAAAGATAGGTCAACCAGCTATCAGTAAAACATTAAAGAAAACAGAGTTTTATAAGGTGAAAGATTCATGGGATTTGTTAAATACATTAGTTATGAGTATAGAAGAAAATGGCTAAGAGCTTTTTATTTATATTATTGATAATTATGTTTTAGTAGACTTTTATGTTTTAAAGTTTTTACACAAATCAAAGATGATAGCATAAAATATCTTGTGTAAATTCGTTTTTCTGGAAATATAGAAAAAAGGTATATCCTTAGTAAAATTAGTTCGACCAAAAACAATTTACGAAAGGAATATACCTATGAACTATTTTACTACATCTTTAATGAAAAGCCTATTTTCTAATGACAACAATCTTCCAGCTTTTGAACAGGCTGTAACTGAACTGTTTCGTTCAGAGTTGGAGAAATCTCTCAATGAAATACTCGCATATGAGTTGACGGCTTTTCTTGATTATGAACCATACGCTAGAACCAATAACGAAAATTCTAGAAATGGTTCCTATCAAAGAAAGTTTGATACAAAATATGGAACTATTACGCTCAATATTCCAAGAGATAGAATGGGAGAATTTTTCACTTCTCTTCTGCCTAAATACAGAAGACGAGATCTATTTACCGAAACAACGATTTTGGATTTATTTGAAGAAGGAATGAGCCATTCAGAAATTTGTTCCATGATCCAAAAATTATGTGGAGCTCGCTATTCTAAACAGACCATATCTAATATTACGGACAAAGCTCTGGAATGTGTAGATTCCTTCAAAAACAGAATATTGAACAAAGAGTATGCCATTGTATATCTTGATGGAACATCCATGCCTTTACGCCGTGATACTGTATCCAGGGAAATGGTCCATATAGCACTAGGAATCACAGTAGAAGGTACAAAAGAAATTCTTGGCTATATGATTGCACCAAACGAGTCCGCTGAGATATGGGAAGAACTTCTGAAAGACCTTAAATCAAGAGGGGTTGAACGTATTTCTTTATTTTGTACAGACGGATTGTCTGGAATGGAAAATGTAATACAGGACATTTTCCCGGGCTCTAAAATTCAAAGATGCCTGGTCCATATTCAAAGAAATATATGTGCAAAAGTAAGAGTCAGTGACAGAAAAGAAGTGGCCAATGAATTTAAAGAGGTATATCGGTCTAAATCAAAAGAAGAAGCTTTAACTTCTCTAAAGAAATTCATCGATAAGTGGAAACACAAATATCCATCAATGGTGAAAAGTCTCAGCAACAATGACTATCTGTTTACATTCTATGATTATCCAGAAAGTGTTAGGCATACGATTTATTCAACAAATCTGATTGAAGGAAACAATAAACAATTAAAACGAAGTTTCAAAAAGAAAGAACAATTTCCAACGGAAAAATTTGAAGAGAAATACCTTGTGATTCAATTCAATCGTTACAACGAGAAAAACATGAATCACGTACATAGAGGTTTTGGACAAACAGCTAGAGAAGATTGGTTCAAGAGCTAATCTGCTTTACCAAGGATATACTTTTACACATAATTCTTGACGCTACCTCAAAGATGGTTTTATATCCACTACTGTTAACTATTATTTTATTTATCTTTTATGGTCAAGTACAATGGTTGGATGTAATGATTATATCGTTGTTTTATTGGATGGCTATGCAATTTTCTGAAAAAATTATTCTGTTAAATCGGCGGTCATTTAAACTCAGTAATTAAAAAACATTTTTTATATGTTGGTTTCTTAATGAGCTATTCTTTGTTCCATACAGTACGTCTTAAAAGTAGCGAGTTAAATTCTAACTTAGTATGGATTTTAGAACAATTTAATATAGATGCCAATAGTTTTATACAATGGGTTCTTTGTTTATTGTTGATTCAAGAACCATGTAGTCCTATGATTCAAATTGTTTTAAAGAAGTGTGAACCCATTCATAAAGCGGATATAAATACTTTTCCTTCTACTGGTTCTTTCATTGGTAAAATGGAACACTTGTTCATTTTGCTGATGCTTAGCTTACATCAATATGCAGTACTAGGTTTAATCTTAACCGCAAAATCCATTACCCGATATAAAAAGATTTCAGAAGATCCACAATTCTCAGAATATTATCTTATTGAGACTTTATTAAGTAGTTTATTCGTTATTATTTTGTTTTTATGTATATTTTCATAATGAATAACAGATGCTTAATTTGTTTAATCTATGATTTATGCTAAAATAAGACTGTTTGACTAATGAGGTGGTCGCATGGAAAATCAGAATGCAATTGAAGTTAGAAATATGTCAAAGTATTTCAAAATTGATAGAGAAAAACCTAAAACAATAAAAGAAAGAATTTTATTTTGGAGAAAATCAAACGCTCAAATTCATCAAGTTTTGAAAAATGTGAATTTAAATATAAAAAAGGGAGAAACGGTAGCCTTAATAGGAACAAATGGTTCAGGAAAATCAACTTTATTAAAGTTAATGACAAAAATTATTTTTCCCAACAAGGGGACTGTAGAGACAAATGGGAAACTGACTTCTTTATTGGAGCTGGGAGCTGGTTTTCATATAGAGTTCACAGGACGCGAAAACATCTACTTTAATGCTTCTATTTTTGGACTGACACATAAAGAAATAGACAAAAGAATTGATCAAATCATTGAGTTTTCAGAATTAGGTGAATTTATTGATAGCCCGATTCGAACGTATTCATCTGGTATGTACATGCGTTTAGCATTCTCTATTGCAATTAATGTGGATGCAGATATCTTATTGATTGATGAAATTCTCGCAGTAGGTGACCAGCATTTTCAGGATAAATGCTATGAAAAATTAAGAGAATTACGTAACTCAGGAAAAACAATCGTTATAGTGTCACATGATCTAAAAACTATTAAAGATTTATGTCATAGAGCCATATGGATTTACCAAGGTGAGTTTAAACTAGATGGAGATCCTAAATATGTAATTGATCAGTACTTAAAACAAATCGAAATAGATAATAGAGAAAAAAATAAAAAAGAACGCAAGCTAGGCAATGAAGAAAATAGTGCAGTCCTATTTATTGATTATCCGAAACAAGCATGTAAACTAAGAGGAGATTATCAATTCCCTAAATTTAGAGGTTGGATGGTTACAAATAGTCCAAGAGCGGTTTTGAAGATATCTATTGATGGAGAAGAAGTAAAAGAGATTTCACATTTTAGAAGAGAAGACGTGTATCAAGTTTATTATGAACAATATGCTGGCTTTTTGGATGTAGATAAAATCGGATGGGAGATTTCAGTAGAGAATACGCAAATATCGGCAGGGAAGCATACATTAAGTGCGAAATGTGTTGAACCGAATAAAAAAGTATTGTATGAAATGAACGTTGAATTCCATGTGGATTAGGAGGTAGGACATGCAGGTCTTTAAAAATATATATGAATATAGAGAGCTATTAAAGACTAATATCAAAAAAGATATTCGAGGAAAATATAAAGGTTCTTTTTTAGGGGTTTTATGGTCTTTTCTTAATCCGTTGCTTCAAGTTGTAGTATACTGGATTGTTTTTCCTTACTTAATGCGAGGAACACCTATCCCAAATTATTTATGTTACCTGGTAATTGGAATTATACCTTGGACTTTTTTAACATCCGTTGTTTCACAGGGGACTCCATGTATAAAAAATAATGCTGGTATTATAAAAAAAGTTTATTTCCCACGAGAGATTCTCCCAATATCTCAGGTTTTAAGTTCTTTAATAAATTTCTTTATTTCATGTATTATTATTATAATTTTTTGCGTTGGAACAGGAGCTGGAATTTCCTACCATATCATCTTTTTACCCATTATTGCGATTATACAAACAATTTTTAATTTAGGCATCAATTTTTTGCTGAGTGCGTTAAATGTATATGTTCAAGATATAGAATATATAGTCACTTTTGTTATCAATATGGCTTTTTATGGAACGCCAATTTTGTATTCGTTAGAGACTTTAAATAATGCACCTTCTTTTTTAGTAAAACTAGTTCAACTGAATCCTATGACAACTATTATTGAAGCATATCGAAATATATTCATGTATCATGAATTTCCTCTACTAAAACCGCTATTATTGGTTTTTATTTTGTCTATAATCATTTTAATTTTTGGCTATTTAGTATTTAAAAAACTTGAAAAGGGATTTGCGGAAGAAATGTAGGTGGCAACGTGAAAAAGAAATTACAATATAGAATCGAACAGTTTCATATTAAAGATCTGATAAATAAAAAGTATTGTTATATTCAAGGATGGTGTTATTCTCCAGAAGAAGTGGGATTAGAATATGGAATCCGAATTAATGATAAAGATGTAGATTTTTATATTGATCATGTTTATAGAAATGATGTTACAGCGAATATTTTAGATGTAGATTCAAAGAAAATTGGCTTTACCATTTATGTGTTTTTTGAAGAAATACATAGCTTTTTATTTTATGTAAAATCCTCTATGCAAAAGTATGATTTAATTGTATTGAATGAAGATGAAGTTAATCAATCAATGGAAGTGAATTCAATAGATTACCGTGTTTCTGAAGCGACGTTTAGTAAAGAGAATTCTATGTTTTATATTGTAGGGTGGGCAGCTTCAACGTTAGGAAAAGTAGAATACGAGATATTAGACGAAAAGAACTGTTCTGTTCCATTCGAAGTGGAAATCGTTAACCGATTTGATTTGGTACAATTACAACTGGTTGATGAGAATAATTCATTATGTGGATTTCAATTAAAGTTTAATGCAGTAGCAAACGGAAAATACCGTTTAATATTAAAAGATTCGCAATATATCCAAGAAGAAATTCTAGATGTAGAAAATAATAATGGTGTTACGATTCTGAGGAATTATTTTAAGGCTTTAAACGCTTCTAATATAAAACGAGCTTTAAAATATTTTCAGGATCAGGGGATTCGACAGTTTCTAAAACGCGTAAAGGAAGGCCCTAATGGGAAAACTTTTAAATATCAGAACTGGTTTAATGAACATAAAGCAACTGATGAAGAGTTAGCAAAGCAAAGAGTTGAAAAATTTAGTTATAATCCTAAAATTAGTATTATTGTAGCTACTTTCAATACGGCTGAAGAATATCTTAAAGAAATGATTGATACTGTTGTGGATCAGACATATCCAAATTGGGAATTATGCATTGGTGATGGAAGCACTACAAATTTTGTTGAAGAATATATTAAATATAACTACAAGAATGAAATTCGTATAAAATTTAAGCGTTTGGAAGAAAATTATGGTATTTCCGGAAATATGAATGGAGCATTATCTTTAGCAACCGGAGATTATGTAGCACTATATGATCATGATGATTTGTTAACACCAGACGCGTTATATGAAGTTGTGAAGGCACTGCAAGATTATCCATACGATATTGTTTATACTGATGAAGACAAATTAGATAATGATAGAAAAGAACTTATAGATCCGCATTTTAAACCAGATTTTAGTATCGATTTGTTAAGATCTCAAAATTATATTTGTCACTTTTTAGTGGTTAATAAAACTATTGTAGATGAGATTGGCGGATTGCATTCCGAATATGATGGAAGCCAAGACCTTGATTATGTATTAAGATGTTATGAAAAAGCTAATGGTGTTTATCACATACCTAAGATTTTATATCATTGGCGTATGCATCCTCAATCGACGGCTTTAAATCCAGAAAGTAAAATGTACTGTTATGAAGCGGGGAAAAGAGCGATACAAGATCATTACGATAGAGTAGGGATAGCGGCTCATGTAGAAATGATGCCAAAGCCATTATATGGCATGTATCAAAGTACTTATAATGTTAAAGAGCATAGTAAAATTTCCATTGTTGTCATTAATGATGCAGAGGCAAATGATGTTTCCAGTTTAATAACTTCAATCAGAGAAAAGTCAGATTATGCGAATATTGAGTTTATAATCGTAAATAATTCTATTAGTAAGTTTATTTCCGTTTCTGAAGACGTTAAGGTTTTGGAATGGGATAAAGAAAGAAATTATTCAAAGATGTATAATTTTGCTGTTGATCATGCAAACGGGGAGTATTTATTGTTTTTAAGATCAAAAATAATGCTAGATTCAAAAACAGCGATTTCTCAAATGCTTGGAGTTTGTCAAAGACCAGATATAGGTGCTGTAAATGGAAAAGTAATAGGAATTGATGACACAATTATAAATGCAGGCATTATTTTTGAAAAAGGTGGAGTAGTAAAATATTGCTATTCTGGTCAAGACAAAGAATCTAATGGATATATGTGCCATCCTAAACTGATATGTAATTATTCCATCTTATCAGGTATGAATCTTATGGTTAAAAAAGTGGATTTTTTAAGTGTTGGTGGATTTGATGAACAGTATTACTTAGGATTCTATGACTTAGATTTTTGTATTAAACTCAGAATTCAGGGGAAATTGAATACCTATAATGGCTTTTCTCATTGGCGTTACAATGTACGAAACTTGATTATGGGATATGAAACAGCAAGCGTGAAAAAGGATAAAGAGGCACTGAATGAAGAGTACAATTTGTTTAGAAAGAATCAATTTGATTTTTTAAATAAAGTAGATCCATTTTATAGCCCGAATTTTTCGACAAAGTATGATGCATATACAATCGCAGATTAAAGTGGATTTGTTTGAAGGAGCAGGTTATGATTGATTATTTTATAGGGATTGTTATTACATTTTTATCAGCATTTTTGTTTCAAATATTTGGAATTTGCCTTACAAAAAACAAAAAAAGTTATGCTTATTCTTTTGTAATTGGATATATCATATATAGTTTTTTAGTTGCAATAGTAGGGATACCGATCCAAATTTTTAATTTACCTTGGGTGGTATTCTTTGTTTATATGATTATCTTGCTTTTAGGTGTTTTGCTTTATATTGGAATTACTATAAGAAAAAAAGAATTAATATTTTCAAAAGATTTGCTATTTGATTACATAAAACATAATTGGTTTTTATATGTTGGTGCAGTGATAATTATCTGTTTCTCACTTACTCATTTGAGTACAATATGGGCAAATAATTTAACAGATGATGCATACTATTTGAATCGAATGGCAACATTACCATATACGGAGAATCCATTTCAAACTGATCCGGGGACAGGTTTATATGGAATGGTAGGATTTAGTTCATATAGTTTGAATGTATTTGAATTGGAAGCTTCTTTTTATATTTTTATAACAGGAATTGATCCTGCATTGTATGCAAGACTATTTTTGGCACTATTAAATTATTTTATAATGTTAAATTCAATACAAGCCTTTATGCAAGAAGTATTAGTAAATGGTAATTCAAATTCTAAAATGCAATTTATCACAGTTCCTGTTTTTTTGGTTTTTGTGATGAATTCCAGGTTGTTTATTGATACGGATACCTATTGGACAATAGTCACCGCGGCGTATTTTGGTTCGTCTTTAGTTAAAACTGCATGTACTTTCATAGCTCTATTACCTTTGTTAAAGTTTGAAAAGCTAACTTTTAAAAAAGTTGTTCTTACCATTTGTACGTGTGTTGTTATGATTTCTAAATCAAGTACAGCATTACCTGTCTTGTTTTTGTTAGCCATAAGTTATTTAGTAGTGTTATTTTGCGTGCGCTTAAAAAAGGAAAAAGAAAACAAGTACTTACTGACATGCATTGTATTGTTGATTACTATATTTGGGCTATTAGTACCAAATCAGCTAGACAGTAATGAACTAATGCTAAATTATATATTAAATAGCACAAAAAATATTTTAGTTTTGATACCTTTATCGATTATAGGATTATATGCATTCAAGAACATCAAGTTTTTGTATTTATTATTAACAATGGTGCTATGTATATTCTTGATTGCTTGTCCGGAAATTAATGATATATTTGAGAATCTATCGCAATATTCTTTTGTTGCTGAACGTACGAGATATACAATTTGGTTATTTATAATCATTGTAGGTACTATTAGTTTAATATGGTTTGTGTTTAATCATATAGGTGTTGCAAAGTTGGGAATATTGTCTTTTGTGATTACATTAGGGTCATTCTGTGCATTTTGCTATACCAACTATAATAAATCAGATTTTCTAAATTCAGTAAAGGTAATATATAGAAATAAATACTTAATGCCTAATAGCACCATTGAATTAGGAAAGACATTAGAAGAATACTATACGGAAACAGGAAACAAGTTAAATGTTATGATGCATGCTGGAGTAGTGGTAGATAATTATGCACATTTTCCTGCTGGCATATTAAGAACTTATTCTCCTCATACAAATTCAATCATTGCAGGAATCAGAATTTCAGAAACTTTGGAAAATGCATTTAGCGATTTCAATGGTTTTAGCATTGAAGAGTATCATAATTATGAAAATTTTGTCCAAACACCGAATCAAGAAACGTTAGATGATTTGAATGAAATATTGAATAAATATCCATTCAATTGTATAGTTGGAACAAATTTTAGTGATGAGCAAACTAGATTGCTATCAACTATAGGATATGAAAAGTATCAGGATGTTGTAGATACGAACTTAGTTTATAATATCTATATAAAATCTTAAATATAATTAAATGCATAGATTTGGAGGATAAAATTATGGAATTTGATAAAAGTTTAATTGTTTTTGAATCAAATCCAGATTTTGCGGATAATCCGAGAGGATTTTATGAATATATCATAAAAAATACCGGTTATAAGACTTTTTGGGTTATAGAAGATGATGAAATCCTCAATGCTTTGAAAAAAAGAGGAGTAAATTGCGCTAAAAAGAATTCGGATGAGGCACAAAGAGTTATTGAAAAAGCAAAATACTTGATTTCATCCTCCTTTTATTTTGCATATCATAAAAAGAGAGGTCAAATACATATTTCTGCATGGCATGGTTTTCCATTAAAAGTCATAGGCTTTTTTGACTCGGCCAGTGCAAATCCAAAAGAGTTTGAAGATTTAAAAGTTATTACAACACAATCAGATATAGTAACTGCTACTTCACGATTTTCACATTTGACATTAAGTGGAATGTTTGCAATGGATCCAAGAAAAGTTTATGAAACTGGATATCCAAGAAATGACATTATGTTTTATGTAGATGCGAAAAAAGAATTATCGAAATTGATTGATATAGATTTGAAAAAAAGTAAATTGTTTTTTTATCTTCCTACAATGCGAAAAGGTTTAAAAGAGGAAGGTAAGCAATTTGATGAAAATATTTTTAATTTTGTAGATTATGACTGCGATGGATTGGATGAATTTTTAGAAGCACATAACACTTATATTGTTGCAAAATTACATTTTGCAGATATGCAGTTAATTAAGCTGGAAGAGAAGAAAATACCTAAAAGAATTATATTTTTGGATTCTGAATTAATGGGCAAACAACTTTTGACCATATATCATATAATGGATGCTTTTGATGGGTTAATTACCGATTACTCTTCAGTTTATGCTGATTTTATGTTGTTGAATAAACCAATTATTTTTTCTTGTCCGGACTTGGAAAAATACCAAGAAGATAGAGGTTTTGTAGTTGATGATCCTCGGTTATTAATGCCCGGCCCGGTGGTTAAGACGCAAAATGAATTGACATCTGTGATTGGAAATCTATTAAATGGAAAGGATGAATATAAGAAACATCGCCAGTACTTAATGCCATTTTTTCATAAGAATTTAGATGGTTATTCATCAAAGAGGTTGTTACATATTATAGAAAATGATTTAGAGGTTAATAATGATATAAACAAAAACTATTCTTATTTGTACGATGATTGCATGTCGCCCTTATCTCAATATCTTAGCTCATATTATACTTATGAACTTTATTATGATGATGGCAATGGATTTTCAGAGGATAAAAAGATCACAGGAAAATATGAAATACAGAAGTTTGAAAATGTTCATATCAATTTATATATAAAATTACCTAGAGTTGATATTAAACAGTTAAGATTCGATCCTTCTATAAATGGAGGTATAGTCATAAAAGATTTTAAAGCTGTTATCGAAGATAAAGAGTTAAAAATAGAAGCTATTATAAATGGAATCATTAACAACGGAGACATTTTATTTAACGAGCATGATCCACAAATTTTATTTAATATTTTAGATTGTATTCAGTCAAATTATACGGTTGAGATTAGTTTTACTGTATGTACTACTTTCTCTGAAGAAGGGGAAAGAATTATCTCAAAAGCATACAAAGAAAATACAGATTCGAAAAAAAGATTTAAAGGTTTATTTAAAAGGCAAAAATAATTTTATGATGAATATTTAGCAGATATGATAAAGTAGGAGAATATATGATAAGTTTCTTAATAATTACGATTTTCTTTTTGGTTGTGAGTTTTTGTACAGGGAACCTTCTATCAATATTTAAAAACATTGAATGGGGGTGGGCACTGAAAATATCTTTCGGATTCTTAATCAATATTGGTTTATTCCATATAATATCAGTGCCGTTTATGTATTTTGAATTATCGTTTTCTCCACTATTTTGGATAACTATTCTTTATTGCTTTCTAATAATAATTGTTTCAATTATTATTCTTTGGAAAAATAGAAAGTGTATCGATTTTAATGTAAAACAAATTTTCAAGAGTTATCAAAAGAAGGATATTATATTTGGCTTACTTTGCATTATAACAATTTTTTTGCAAATTTATGTTGTAATTTGTTATCAACATACCGACATAGATGATAGTTTTTATTTAGCTCAAGTAAATACGGTTTTGCATACAAATAGCTTACAAAAAATTGATGCGGCATCAGGAATTGAAATGTTTGGATTGAGTGCTGATTATCAACTGGTAAGTTATGAAGTATTGTTAGCTGTTTTTGTAAAGTTGTTTAATATAAATACTGCGTATTTTGCCCACTCCGTTTTGCCGGTCTTTTTGATTTTGTTACACTACATTATAGTTTTTGAGTTAGGAAAAAAGATCTCAAAAAAATACTCACTTATTTTTGTACTTATATATTCTCTACTGAATATCTTCAGCGGATACTCTGGTTATAGCCAAGGTGCTTTTTTACTATTTAGAATTTGGCAAGGAAAGTCAGTGATGATAAATATAGTAGTACCTTTACTAGTGCTGATTTTTTGTTTTATTTATCGTCAAAAAAAGGTTTCAAATGTGTATGTATTTCTTTTATTTATGATATTAAATGCTGGATTTCATACAACAGCTGTTGGACTTTATCTTGTTCCGATAATGTATTTTTCTTTAGTCATAGCATATGTTTTATTTGCTAAATCTGACAGAATTAAGAGCTTTTTTAAATTATGTATTCCAGTTTTATTCTCATTACCTTATGTAATATTGAAAGCTTATATTTTATTTTTTACCACAACAGTAGGTAGTAAAGAAATTGTTACAGTTTTTGAAAACTATCAATACTTGGTTACTTTTATAAATGTATTTTTGGCATCAAACTATGGATTGTTATTTCTGTATGTTATTTCATTTTTATTCATTTTGATTTTTGCAGATAGATTACATAAAGGAGTATTTTGTTTTTCAACTATTATTTTAGTGTTAACTTTTTTAAATCCCTTTATTGATAATTTTGTTGCAAATAATATTACAGGAGTAGCTGTATATTGGAGATTATTTTGGTTGCTAAATATTCCTATGACAATAGCGTGTTCTTTCACTCTGCTTGTAGAACGTATTAAAATGTGGCAGATCAAACCAGTAATTATATCTTTCGAGATTATTTTGCTATTTTTTAATGGAACGATTATTTTTAGAAATCAATGGGATTACTTTACACTTCCTGAAAATAAATATAAGTTAGATGGAAATACTGTTCAGATAGCAAATGCAATCAATTCTCATTCAGATAATGAAGAGGTTTTGTTACTTGTACCTATGGATTGGTCATATGGTGTTAGAGAGTACTGTGGGAATATACAGTTGTTAAATAATAGATATGTTGATTCTACATTTGTGGCTGCAGGAATTGAAGATGAATTGCAAAAACTGTATGATGAGCTAATCAATCCACTATATACCGAAAAAATTTGGAATACTGCGCAATTAGATACATCATTAAAGCATTTTCATATAGATTATGTAGCGTTATATACGGAATCAATTGATCAAAATGCTTTACCTGATTCCTTTACTGAAATCAAGTCTACAGAAGATTTTGTATTATACCATATAGACTGATTTAGATTGAATGGAGAATTGATTTAAGTTAATATAGTGAAGGATGAGGAGGAAAGAATATCTAACTATGAAAACATTGGTTGTAATTCCAGCTTATAACGAAGCATTAAATATAGAGAAAACAGTTAGTGATATCGAGAATAACGCACCTGAAGTAGATTATGTTGTTATAAATGATGGTTCTAAAGATAATACTTTGGAAGTAATAAGAAATAATCATTATAATCACATAGATGGATTTTGTAATTTGGGATTGTTTGGAGCTGTTCAAACAGGATTTAAATTGGCATTAGAGGAAAACTATGATGTAGTAATACAATTTGATGGCGATGGTCAACACTCGGCAAAATATATTGCTACAATGGTAAATGAAATTGAAAACGGAAGCGATATAGTAATTGGATCTCGTTTTGTGACAGAGAAAAAGCCTTTTACTGCAAGAATGTTAGGTAGTCGTTTGATTTCATTTGCTATTAAAGTTATAACAGGAAAAATAATTGCTGATCCTACAAGTGGTTTTAGAGCCTATAACAAAGCCTGTATAAAAGATTACGCTACAGACATGAATAATCCACCGGAACCAGACACATTAGTTTATATGTTTCGCAAGAAAAGAAAAATTAAAGAAGTTCAAGTTCAAATGCAAGATAGGGAATTTGGAGAGTCATATTTAAACTTAGGCAATACGATAAAATATATGAGTAGAATGTTAATTTCAATTTTTTTAATTCAACCATTTAGAAAGGTGTAGTTATGGATCTTCATTTACAAATTGTATTTATAGTAGCGAGTATTTTAACGATTATATATATCATTAGAAAAATAAGAAAGCATGGTTTAAATATAGATGATTCAATAGTATGGATTGTTTGGGCTATTGTTTTATTGATATTCAGTTTATTTCCAGGAATTTCTGATTTTGCATCCGAAAAACTTGGCTTCATGTCCACTAGTAATTTTATTTTTTCGTTGTTTATTTTTTTCTTGTATATTATGTTGTTTTCACAGACAATACAAATTTCAAGATTAAAAGAAAAGCAAAAAGATTTAATACAAAAACTAAGCATTAAAGAATATGAAGAGCGAAAAGAAAAGTAATACAGATGAACTATTCCACAGGACAGTTTGCAAAACTTGCAAATGTGACAGAACGTACAATTCGATATTATGACAAAATAGGGTTGTTAAAACCCTCTTTTGTTATGGAAAATGGCTATAGAAGATATACTCAGTCTGATTTATTAAAGCTACAGAAGATATTATCTTTAAAACATATGGGGTTCTCATTAGAGGAAATCTATCCAATGGTTTCCAAAGAACAAAACATTAAAGAATCTTTTTCTATGCAAATTGATTTATTAGATAGCCAAATCAAACATTTACAAGTGATTCGGGATTCTATGGATTCTTTTGTACAAAATGTGGATGAAAAAAATATAGATTGGAATCAGATTATCTCTTTATTACAGATGTTTGATCTTGAATCTAGTATTGTAGAACAATATAAAAATTCTAATAACTTGAATGTTAGAATATCTTTGCATGATCAATTTTCAACAAATAAAACAGGATGGTTTAATTGGTTGTTTAAACAAATTGATTTTTCAGAAGTGAACCGACTTTTAGAAATTGGTTGTGGTAATGGTAAACTTTGGGAAAATAGAAATATTGATTTAAGAAACCGAGAAATCTTTTTATCCGATATTTCTGAAGGTATGGTACATGAAGTAAGAAAAAAATTAGGTAAAGATTACAACTGTATTGTAGCAGACTGTCAAGCTATTCCTTTTAAAGATGGGTATTTTGATGCTGTGATCGCAAATCATGTATTATTTTATATTCAAAGTTTAGATAAAGGATTATCTGAGATATGCAGAGTTTTAAAAGATAATGGTACTTTTTACTGTAGTACTTACGGTAAAAAACACATGAAAGAAATTACTGAGCTTGTTCAGTCTTTTGATTCTAAAGTTGAGTTGTCACAAAATAGTCTATTTGATATTTTTGGGATAGAGAATGGTGAGACAATTTTAAAAAAATATTTTAAATCTGTTCAATTTATTCAATACGAAGATTCATTAATAGTGGATCAAGCACAACCATTAGTGGATTATATTATGAGTTGCCATGGGAATCAGAATGAAATTTTAGGTCCCAAAATATCTAAATTTAAAGAGTATATTGAATCAATGATTTCAAAAAATGGCAGTATTACGATTACCAAACAAGCTGGATTATTTATTTGTACAAAATAAAACTTGACCCTTACGTTACGTAAGGGTTTATTATTATGATAGAGTATTATAGGAGGATATCTTATGAAAGGCATTATTTTGGCTGGTGGAAGTGGTACTCGTTTGTATCCATTGACAAAAGTAACCAGCAAACAGTTATTACCAATTTATGATAAACCGATGATTTATTATCCTATGTCTATTTTAATGCAGGCTGGCATTCGTGAGATTCTTATTATTTCTACACCGGATGATACACCTCGATTTAAAGAGTTATTAGGTGATGGTCATCAATTTGGTATTGAGCTTTCTTATAAAGTGCAGCCAAGTCCGGATGGATTGGCACAGGCTTTTATTTTAGGTGAAGAATTTATTGGAAATGATTCTTGTGCCATGATTTTGGGAGATAATATTTTCCACGGACATGGTCTGACAAAACGATTGCGTGCAGCAGCTAGAAAAGAAAGTGGTGCAACAGTATTTGGCTATTATGTAGAAGATCCAGAGCGCTTTGGTGTTGTTGAATTCGATGAAAATGGAAAAGCGGTATCTTTAGAAGAAAAACCGGTTCATCCAAAATCAAATTATGCGGTTACTGGATTATATTTCTATGATAATAAAGTAGTCGAGTACGCAAAGAATTTAAAACCAAGTGCTCGTGGTGAATTAGAGATTACGGATTTAAATCGTATTTATCTTGAAAACAATGAACTCAATGTAACATTACTTGGTGATGGATTTACATGGCTAGATACAGGAACACACGAATCTTTAGTGGATGCGACAAACTTCGTAAAAACAATTGAAGAACATCAACATAGAAAAATTGCATGTTTAGAAGAAATTGCTTATGACAATGGATGGATTACGTTAACACAATTAGAAGAAACATATGAAATTTATAAGAAAAACCAGTATGGCACTTATTTAAAGAAAATCATGGACCGTAAGTATATTAAAGGTGAGGAGGAATTTGTAGGATGAAAGTAACAGAAACAAAAATTCCTGGCGTATTAATCATTGATACGGATGTTTTTGGAGATCATAGAGGGTATTTTACAGAAACGTATTCGAAACCAAAATATGAAAAATTGGGTGTAACGGTTGATTTTGTGCAGGATAATATGTCTTTTAGTGCACAGCAGGGAACCCTTCGTGGTTTACATTGGCAAAATCCACCTTATGCACAATCAAAGCTGGTATCTTGTACAAAGGGAAAAGTCATTGATGTAGCGGTTGACATTCGTAAAGGAAGTCCTACATATGGTCAATGGGTCAGCGTGGAATTAAGTGAAGAAAATCATCGTCAGTTCTTTATTCCACAGGGCTTTGCCCATGGCTTTTTAACTTTAACACCGGATGTGGAATTCCGTTATAAAGTCGATAATGTCTATAACAAAGAATCTGAAGGCGGTATGCGCTATGATGATCCAACAGTGAATGTAGACTGGGGTCAATTATTAAATGGTATCGAACCTGTATTAAGCGAAAAAGATCAAACAGGTCCAACACTAGAAAAATCGAATAATCAGTTTGTATATGGGGAGGATAAATAGCATGAAATTTTTAGTCACAGGAGGAGCTGGATTTATTGGTGGAAATTTTGTTCACTATATGGTGAATAAATATCCGGATGATATGATTGTTAACTTAGATAAATTAACCTATGCAGGGAACCTGGAAACTTGTAAACCAGTTGAAGATAAACCAAATTATAAGTTTGTAAAGGGAGATATTGCAGATAGAGAATTTATCTTTGATTTATTTGAAAAAGAGAAATTTGATGTCGTTGTTAACTTTGCGGCAGAAAGCCATGTGGATAGAAGTATCGAAGATCCTGAAATCTTTGTAAAAACCAATGTTATGGGGACAACAACATTATTGGATGCGTGTGTAAAATATGGAATCAAACGTTACCATCAAGTATCGACTGATGAAGTCTATGGAGATTTACCTTTAGACAGACCTGATTTATTCTTTACAGAAGAAACACCATTGCATACTTCAAGTCCTTATTCCAGTGCTAAAGCCAGCGCAGATTTATTTGTACTTGCATATCACCGAACATATGGACTTCCGGTAACAATTTCTCGTTGTTCTAATAACTATGGACCATATCATTTCCCAGAGAAATTAATTCCATTGATTATTTCTCGTGCGTTAAATGATGAAACGATTCCAGTATATGGAACTGGCGAAAATGTACGTGATTGGCTGCATGTATATGACCACTGTACAGCTATTGATTTAATTGTTCGTAAAGGACGTGAAGGGGAAGTATATAATGTCGGAGGACATAATGAAAGAACGAACCTTCAGGTTGTTAAAACAGTGTTGAAAGCTTTGAATAAACCAGAAAGTTTAATTACTTTTGTAGAAGATAGAAAAGGGCATGATCGCCGTTATGCGATTGATCCAACTAAATTGGAAACAGAATTAGGATGGGAACCTAAATATACATTTGATACAGGAATTCCTATGACAATTCAATGGTATTTAGACAACAAAGAATGGTGGGAAAACATCATTAGTGGTGAATATCAAAACTATTTTGAAAAGATGTATGTAGAAAAAGGAAGAGCAGAGAAGTAGAATGTTAAAACATGCTTTTATAATTAGCGTGCATAAAAATTTTGAGCAAATAAAACTCCTTATTGGTTCTTTGTCATTTGGAGATGTTTTTCTTCATGTAGATTTAAAAAGTGATGAACTGTATCGTAAATTATGTATGGAGTATAAAGAATCAAGTAATGTCAAAATTATTGAGAATAGAGTTAGTGTAAATTGGTCAGGTTTTAGTCAGGTGGAAGCGACTTTAAATCTTATGAAAGCTGTAAAGAATAATCATAAGGAATATGATTATATTCATTTTATAAGTGGCCAAGATTTGCTTTTATTGTCCCCCGAAAGATTAGATAGTTTTATTGAAAATCATGGAAAAGGAAAAGAATTTATTGATGTTGAAGATATTGGAAATTACAAATGGAGAGTGAGATGTTTTAATTTTTTTAGAGAAAATCCAAAAAATAGAACAATTATATTAAGAGGAATAGACATTCTCTTAAGGCTGATGCAAGTACCCTTTATACATAGGCATAACCTTCAAAACTATAATTTATATAAAGGTTCATCTTGGTTTAGTATTACCTCAGATTTCTTAACATACGTAATTAAAGTTGTCGAAGAAACAGATTATGTGCAGCAATTTCGTTATACAGCTTGCCCTGATGAACATTTTTTTCAGATACTGGCTATGAATTCAGAATTTAAGCATTATATAGTGTCGAATAATTTTCGATATGTTGTTTTTGAAAAGTTGAATCCTAGCCCTAAAACATTAACTATGGAAGACTACTCTAAATTCATGAATGGGAATTATATGTTTGCTAGAAAATTTGATTTGAATGAAAATGCCCAGGTTGTTGATGAAGTCATAAATTCATTATCGATAAATTGAATGATTCTAATTATATTTATTATGATACAATAAAACCCATAGTGATTATGATTGAGAAGAGGTTTTTATATGTATAAGTTATTAGCAGAAAAACTATATAATGTGGAGGATGAAAGAATTATAACAAAGAGAGGGACATATTGGAATCTAATATCTAGTCTACTAAATTCTGCAATGACAGCCATTATAATGTTTTTTATTACCCTGACAAGTGATGTTTCTGTTAATGGGTGGTTCTCTATTGCAACAGCAGTTGCATATCAATGTCAAGCTATTGGTTTCTTTGGTATAAGAAATTTACACATTGCTGATACAAATAAAGAGTATGCTTTCTCAGATTATGCTTATTTTAACATTATTTCATCAATTCTTATGGTTTTTGTATTGTCTGTCTTATCATTTGGACAAAACTACGTCTTAGAAAAAGCGTGCTTGATATTTATCTATGGAATATATAGAGGTGTAGATATTTTCGAAGCGCTCTTTCATGATGAATACCAAAGAGAAGGGAGATTAGATTTAGGAGTTATCCTTCAAACAATTAGATTTGCTATATCGTTAATTGTTTTGATAATAGTATTGTTAATTTTCGGTAATCTTGTATTTGCTACTTTGGCTGCAACTTTGGTTTCTGTTTTATTAATTATCATACAAAATAAACCATTTATTAAGTATTTTCCATGTAAATTGAAAAAGATCAAAACAATAAACTTAAAAAAACTATTTGTTATTTGCTTACCCATATTTATTGCTGGTTTCATTAATATGTATTTAGCTAATGCTCCAAAGTATGCTATTGATGGAACATTAAGTGATGAGTTACAAGGTATTTTTGGAATTTTGTCATTACCAATATTTACAATAAATTTATTAAGCACTGTAATATATAAACCATATATTTCAAAAATGGCAACCTATTGGTATGCACACAATTTTTCTGCATTTAAAAAGGTAATTTTTAGACAAATTTTAATTATTGTTTTGCTTACCTTCTCTATTGTAACTTTTGGTTATTTAGCAGGCTTAAGATTATTAGAGCTTATTTATGGTATTAGTTTATATGATTATATGAGTACATTTATTTTGCTATTAATTGGGGGAGGAATTAATACTCTAGGTGCCTTTTTAAACTTTATAATGGTTATTTTTAGGGAGCAAAATAAAAATATGTATATTTATATTCTATCAGGAGTAATAACTTATATTTTAAGCGGAATCTTAATAGAACATTTTAACTTATTAGGTTCAGGAATGATTTATATTCTTAGCTCAGGAATTGTTACATGTCTATGTGGTTTAGTATTATTTATGAAATATCATAGCGTTAGGAGAAAAATAACATATGCGTAAGAAAATAAATATTATTTTTGATTATTTCCCCTCAGATACTTCAGGTGGATTATTGACTACTTATAAACGGTTGATCTCGTTATTGAAAGACGATTATGACTTTGAGATTTATAGCATTTTTAATTGCAACAAAACAGCACTAGGAGAATCTGACCATGTTAGAATAAATAATATTTTAAAAAGTAAACATTTCCCATCTATTACGAGTTTAAGATCAAATTTAAAACATTTTAAAATACTAAGTATAATAAAAGATGCTTGGGCCTTTTTAATATATTTTTTTTACATACCTATTTGTAGATCAAAAATTAAATCAATTCTGCAAAATGATACTATTAATATAGTAGTTTCACCAGCAACGGCTATGTTTTGCCCTAAATCACTTAAATTTATTCTTGAGGTCCATAGTAGTTTTGATTATTTTTTTGGACCAAAAAGTTCATTGTTAGGCCGAATGCAAGCAAATTTAATGAGAGAACCTACTCTAGTTTTATTTAGAACAAAAAGCGATGCACTAAAAGCAAAGCGGATATTTAATTCATACTATATTTATAATTTTTTTAGTACCTCAAGTTATCCTAATGTTGATTTGGATTGCATAAAAAAAAGAGACAAAAAGATTATATTTATGGGACGTCTAGCTCCAGAAAAAAATTTATTAAAAATGCTACAAATTGCAAAAAAACTAAAGAATCAAGTACCTGATTTTAAACTTGATATTTATGGTACTGGTGTGATGGAAAATGAATTAAAGGAATTTATAAAGAATAATGATTTGACTTCAAATGTAGAATTAAAAGGTTTTTGTAATAACCTACAAATTTATAGAAATTATTCGTTACTATGGATAACATCTGACTATGAAGGATTTGGATTGGTGATTATTGAAGCTAAGGCGAATGGAGTTCCAACTATATCTACTAATTGGGGTGAAGGTGTTTTTGAAGTGATAGATAATGAGAAGAATGGATTTATTTTAGAGACGAATGAGGATTTTGTGACTCAGACAATAAAACTTTGGGATAATTCTGGTTTGTTGCTTCAAATGTCACAAAATGCTCTAAAAAGTTTTTCTAAGTTTAATCAAGTTGAAGCCCGTAAAAAGTGGTTAGAAATCCTAACCAAGTTTGAAAAGAATGATTATAAATTCACTTTGTGAAAAGTGTTTAAGAAGAAGGAGGAACCATGAAACTATTAGTAACTGGTTATAGAGGACAATTAGGGTTTGATGTAGTGAATGAGGCAACATCAAGAGGAATAGATGCAACTGGTGTGGATATTGATGAAATGGATATAACAAATGCCGAACAAGTCAATGATGTAATAAAAGCAGGAAACTATGATGCTGTTGTTCATTGTGCGGCATGGACTGCTGTAGATAAAGCAGAAGAACCTGAATTGTTTGATAAAGTAATGGAAGTTAATGCGAAAGGCACAGAAAATATAGTCAATGTTTGTAAAGAATTGAATATTCCAATTATGTATTTCTCCACGGATTATGTATTTGACGGTCAAGGTACAACGCCTTGGAATGAATACGATAAACGTAATCCATTAAATGTATATGGTCAAAGTAAATATAAAGGAGAATTAGCTGTTGAATCTTATCCAAAGCATTTCATTATTCGTATTGCTTGGGTATTTGGAAAAAATGGAAATAATTTTATTAAAACAATGCTTCGATTGGGAAAAGAAAGAGGTGCTGTAAGTGTTGTAAATGATCAGATTGGCAATCCTACGTATACATTTGATTTGGCTAAACTTGTAGTAGATATGATTCAAACTGATAAATATGGAACATATCATGCAACAAATTCTGGGGATTTCATTAGTTGGTATGATTTTGCTTGTGAAATCTTTAAGCAAGCTGGAATGAATAATGTAAAAGTAACACCAGTGGATAGTGCTGCTTTTCCTGCAAAAGCAACCCGACCAAAAAATTCTAGAATGAATCAAACCGAATTAGATAGAAATGGATTTAATCGCTTACCTGCTTGGCAAGACGCATTGGCAAGGTATTTAAAGGAAATTGATTTTTGAGGAAAGTTGGTTAAGGTTATATGATTTCCGTTATAATGTCGACATATAAGGAAAGCGAGCCTCAATTAAGACAATCCATAGAATCTATCTTAAACCAGACTTACGAAGACTTCGAATACATAATTATTCTAGATTGCCCTGAGAATCAATTGCATAAGACTATTATTGAATCATATAAAGAAAAAGATTCTAGAATTAGATTTTATATAAATGAGAAAAATCTGGGATTAACTGATTCATTGAATAAGGGAATTCAATTAGCCGCTGGAGAATTTATCGCAAGAATGGATGCAGATGATATTTCTTTACCCAATCGGTTTGCTAACCAATTAAAATATATTCAAGATAATGATTATGATTTGATTGGTGGCATTACTCAGATGATTGATGAGGATGGGGATTTAATATATTCTATTCAAAAAGTTCCTACGGATTACAAGAAGATAAAAAAAATATTAGGATATGGGCAATGTATAGCACATCCTACGTGGTTTGGTAGAAAAGTTGTTTTTAAGGCTTTAAATGGGTATCGAAAAATTCCTTTATGTGAAGATTATGATTTTACTTTAAGGGCAGTTTTAAAGGGGTACAAAATTTCAAACTTAAACAAAGTGGTGTTGAAATATCGAATGACCAAAAATAGTATATCGAGGCAAAATTTATTTGAGCAGTATTTGTACATGACTTATATTACAAAACAATATAAGTTAGGTAAGGTTACTGATATTGAGACAGCTAAAAAATATGTGGAGAGTAAAAATGATTTAAATGAATCAAAAAAATATATGCAAGCTAACGTTCTTTTTAATTTAATGCTTCAAGAAGTATCTCAAAAACGGCTTTTAGCTTTTGTTAAACATGGATTTCAGTTAATTTTTACTTCTCGCTATTTTTTAAACAAAATATATCGTTTTTTAGTATTGTCACTTTATTCATAGCAAATCTCTATACAATATAGCGATTTGCTTTTTATATGATTGCATTTACTTAAATAATTCGCTAAGCTTTAGGGGAGAGGAGAGTTATAAATGAAAAATATAATAAGAAAGGGAGCAGCTTTAATACTGTTTATGGCAATGGTAACAAACTGTTTTTCAGCTTTGCCTATTTATGCTCAAGAAGACAATGTGAACAGTGGAGAAACTATAACAGAAATAGAAAATTCCGAAAATAACGAGGAAGAAAGTATCTCCAGTGAAGATGTATCACTACCTGAAGAAAATGAAAATAATATTCCTGAGAAGGATCAAATAACTCATGATACTCAAATTCAGGATAATGAGGTTGTAGAAGATAAGAAAGAAGTATCAACTCCAGTTCCTGGAGATGCTTCTTTAGTTAACTATTTTTATGTAGGGTATCCTTATTTACAAGCTCCGGCATCACAAGAGTTTGTATTATCCTTTGGAACAGGTACAGAAAATATTTCTAGAATTGTATTGAAGTATCAGAAAGATAATGGAAATTTAATAGAGTTAGAGAACTCAAGGCAATCAGGAGAGCTTTATGTTTTTAAGAAAGATTTTACAGAATCGGATAAAGGGACTTATAAAGTCATCGGATTCAGTTATTTTGTTGATTCTCAAGAATATACAATTAGTTTTTCTGATTTAGAAATGGATGTACGTTTTGGCGTAAATCAAGAGTATGATGGATTTGGAGAAAATGAAGGATATACAATTGATGAAAACGGAAATGAAGTAGAAGAATCTAATGAAATCAATGACTCCATGGCTCAGGCAATTGAATCATCAGTTGTATCTTTGGATGGCTCTAATGTGGCTAGTACAGAAGATTTGGTAGAATCTGTTTTAAAAGAGAATGTGCAAACACCTCAGAACAACAGTAGAAGAAAGCGTTCAATCACAACTTATTCAGAGAATAATCCTCTAGTGATTTGTATTGATCCAGGACATGGAGGTAGCGAAAGCGGTACTGTGGTAGTGGATGGCTCTTTAGAGAAGAATATGAACCTAAAGATTGCCATGTATTTGAAAGAAGAATTGGAACAATATAAAAATGTTAAGGTTGTAATGACACGTACCAGTGATGTTTATGTAAGTTTACAAGATAGGGCAAAAATTGCAGCAAATGCTGGTGCTACAGCTTTGGTTAGTATTCATATCAATGCGACAGGCTGGGGAACTCAAAGTTCTGTATCAGGTGCAGAAGTCTACTATCCACATGCCAATTACAATGCAGCTGTATCTGAGACAGGTAAAAATCTAGCCCAAAATATTTTGAATGAATTGGTTGGTTTAGGTTTAAATAACTTGGGTATCAAAGTTAAGTATGTTTATGATACTAATACGGGGGAACCGGCTCATGATCCGGCTTATGATTATCCAGATGGTTCTGTAGGAGATTATTATGGTGTTATCCGTTACAGTAAAGAATTAGGTGTTGCAGGAATCATTGTTGAGCATGCAATGTCTGATAATTGGAATGATTTTAATAATTTTCTAAGTTCAGATGCAAAACTTAAAAATTTAGGTGTTGCTGACGCGACTGGTATCGCCAAAGCGTTTGGATTATCAAAAATTAGTAGAGAAGATATAGATCAATTAGCCCAAGAAAATAAAGATATATTGAAGGACGGTACATATGTAATTCAAAGCAGAGTAAATAGTAAATACGTGGTTGATGTCACATCAGCAAGTACAGAAAATGCAGCAAATGTGCAGCTATATCAACAAAATTATACAGATGCACAAGGCTGGAGAGTTAGTCATGATATGCAAGGATATGTAACTTTCACAAACGTAAATTCTGGCAAGGTATTAGATGTGGATTCAGCGAGAGCAACAAACTATCAGAATGTTCAGCAATACGCATCTAATGGGACATATGCACAGAAATGGATTGTCATCAAAGACGGATCCAGTTATAAGATCGTATCAGCACTTAACTCAGATTATGTTCTTGATTTGAGTGCTGGAATAGCAAAAAACGAGCAAAACATTCAACTTTATCAATCCAACAATTCTGTTGCACAAAGATGGGCGTTTTCTTCGTACAAGACTCAAAGGGAACAATTGGATCAATTAGCCCAAGAAAATAAAGATATATTGAAGGACGGTACATATGTAATTC
>OLQY01000777.1_pt1 | contig 33454 bp, 33 predicted proteins | sample 1672851 | NCBI WGS metagenome assembly OLQY01 (sample SAMEA3136730, study PRJEB25190) | human gut metagenome | reverse complement strand
TTTCTCCTTTTCGTCTATTTAAGATAATAGGCTAGCTCCTCAAGAAAACCAACACGTCTTTGCGTGGCAATGCAACCGAGCGTGTCGCAACCTCTTGTATCATAGCTAAAGTTACTGTATTAACAGCACCGGTATATAATATCAGATTTAGCAGTGCTTTGCAAGGATTTTGCACCCTTTTTTTCGATTTTTTAGAAGAAAATGTTTTCAGCTTTTTCTATTATTTTTCACAGTGAAAAAACCAGACTTTTGTCTGGTTAAAAATCCTATCCTATTATTTAATAGTAGATTCTTGAAAAGAATTCATATATTTCTTATATAGAATATATAAGAAAATCCAACGGAAAACATTATCCGCTACGGTCGCTAACCACACTCCAGTTAGACCTAAGTGCAGACTCACACCAAGCACGTAACCCGAAATAATTCGAATGACCCACATTCCAAATGTTGTGGCATAAAATGGAAGTTTTGCATTGCCCAAACCTTGCCATGCTGCTGTATAAATAAGTGTTCCTGCTGTCGCTGGTCCACCAACAAAAGAATAAAATAACACAACAAGGCTAGCTGTTAGCGCTGTTTGATTGGTCGTAAAAAGATAAGTCAAATGACCACCAAATACGTAAACCAAAGCACCTACACAAAGCATCATAATCGTCGAAATCAAATACGAATCACGTACCAGCTGTTTAATATCTTTGGTATTTTTTTGTCCAAGGCTATGTGCTACAAGAATAACGGTTGCTGTCGCAACTCCCATTCCTGGCATGTAATTAAATTGTGTCAAGATTTCTCCAATAGCATTACCAGCTACCACTTCTGTTCCAAACTTAACAATAATCGCCACAATGACCACATCACCTGCGCGCATCATTAAACGCTCACCAGCAGCCGGCAAAGCAATTTTAATTAAGTCACGATCCAGTGTCCACCGGATGTTTTTGATAATCTTTTTAATCGGTAACTGACTGGCTAGCAACAGTGTTCCAACCAAACGTGCCAGAACTGTTGAACAAGCAACACCAACAATCCCCCAATGCAGAATGAATACCGCTACAGCTGACAAAACTGCATTTAAGACATTGGTCAGCAAACTGATATACATTGGCAGTTGTGGTTTTCCCAAAGCCCGTAAAAAAGAACTCAGGGTCGTCATCAGCCCTAAACTAACAATCAGACCACCGACAATCGAAAGATAAAGACCGCCAGCTTGCGTAACAGCCGCATCTGTCCCAAGCCAAGTTAGAATCCTTTTCCCTAACCCAAGAGAAACTAAACCAAGAACTAGACTCAACCCAAAAGTAACCAATAAGGACTCAGACTGATAGTGAAGGGATTTTTGAGCGTTCTTTTCTCCAAGACTTTTGGCAACTAGACTTGAGACCGCTGCGCCAAGAGCAATGAAAATCGCTTGATAAATGGTAATAATATTATTAGCTACAGAGACCCCAGAGACAGCAATTAAACCAACTTGTGCAACAAGATAGTTATCTACTACCCCCATAAGCATCTGCAAAAGATTCTCCATCATGGCAGGAAAAGCCAATCGAATAATTTTCTTTATTTGTTTCATGATTCTATCGTAACAAAAAGAAAAGCTGAGAACCAGCCTCAGCTCTTACTTTATAATCTTTAAAGTCCTAAGTAATCTTCAACAGCATTTTGCATGTCACTTGTAGCAACAACTGTTTTGTGACGAACCTCAGCTGTCTCAAGTCCATTGACAGCTTTTGGAATAGTAACTCCTGATAATTTTTCAAGTTCTTTAACTGCCACAAAGTCATCTGCTGGTGCTTGACCACTGACAGCTTCTACAACAACACGTGGGAATTTATATGGACTTGCTGTAGAGGCAATAACAGTCGGTGTATGATCACCAATACGTTCAACATATTTTTGATAAACAGCTGACGCAACGGCTGTATGGGGGTCTTCAACATAGTCACAAGCATCATAAACACGTTTAATTTCAGCTGATGTTTCAACTTCTGTTGCGAAACCAGCTTCAAACATATCAAGAATAGCTTGGTTAGCACCTGAAAGAGTGTACTCTCCTTCAGACACAAGTTTTTCCATCAATTCTTTTGTTTTAGCAGCATCGTTGCCTAAAAGATGGAAAATCAAACGCTCCAAGTTAGATGATACCAAGATATCCATTGATGGACTTGTCGTTACCTTAAACTCACGTTTTTTATCGTATGTACCTGTTGTGAAGAAGTCAGTTAAGACTTTGTTTTCATTTGAAGCACAAATTAATTTACCAACTGGAACACCAATTTGACTAGCATAGTAAGCTGCTAAGATATTACCAAAGTTACCTGTTGGTACTGTAAAGTTAACTTTTTCGCCTGCTTTAATGTACCCTGCTTTAACCAACTGTGCATAAGCGTAAACGTAGTAAACAACTTGCGGTACCAAACGGCCAACGTTCATTGAGTTAGCTGATGAGAATTGTGTCTTGTGCGCAAGCAATTTTTCACGCAAAGCCACGTCGTTAAACATACGTTTAACATCTGTTTGAGCATCGTCAAAGTTACCAGTAATAGCCACTACATGGGTGTTGTTACCAGTCTGTGTTGTCATTTGAAGTTCTTGAATTTTGCTAACACCATCTTTTGGATAAAAGACGATGATTTCAGTCCCTGGAACATCCGCAAAACCAGCCATGGCAGCTTTACCAGTATCTCCTGATGTCGCTGTCAAAATCACTATTTTATTATCAACACCTTGTTTTTTAGCTGATGTTGTCAAAAGGTATGGTAAGATTGACAAAGCCATATCTTTAAAGGCAATCGTTGAACCATGGAAAAGCTCTAGATTATATTGATTCCCCAATTTAACAACAGGAGCAATGGCAGGTATGTCAAATTTTTCATCATAAGCCGAATTGATACAGTAATCTAATTCTTCTTCTGTAAAATCATCCAAAAATGCTGACAGAACCAGTCTAGCCACTTCTTGGTATGAAGCATCTTTTAAAGCATCAAAGTCCAAAGCCACTTCTGGAAGTGACGTTGGGGTGAAGAGTCCGCCGTCAGTTGCCAATCCTTGTAAAATAGCTTGGCTAGCAGTCACTTTGTTATTTTCGTCGCGAGTTGATTGGTAAATTAACGTCATCACAAATTCCTCATATTAATAGATAGTCTTGCACCCATTGTATCATAATTATCAGAAAATTTATACAAATTTGTGCAATTTATCAAAAAAGAGTAAGGCAAAGCTATTTCCTACCAAGTATCAGCTTCATCCCTTACTATACAAGTGCTTAATAACTATTTGAAAACTTTGATAACATCAGTTTTTCCTAAGTTTCCTTGTTTTTATAATTCGATTATTTTCCCCAACGTGAATCAACACCAGCAATAGAAATCCAGATGCTTGCTAAAACGTCATAGAACAATTCAGCCACCTTTTTCGCTCCCTTCTTCTCACGTTTAATGTCGCATGTATTATAACGCTACAAACCGTTGATGTAAAGGGATTTTTTAGATTTTTCGACGTCATATTTTCTAACATATAATAGTAGCTCTCTACAAAAAAGCCAACCGAATTGAACCGCACCCCAAAAGTTAGACACAAAATCTAACGATTGAGGTGCTTTTTGTATGAAATTAACTTATGAAGATAAACTAGGAATCTATAAACTCATAAAACAAGGTGTGTCTTGGCCTCAGCTGGGTCAAACCTATGATGTTAATCCTAGAAATCTACGTTAAATGGTTAAGCTTATGGAACGATATGGCATAGAGATTGTTAAAAAAAAGCAAAAATAGGTACTATTGCCCTGAACTAAAGCAAGAAATTATCAATCAAGTCCTTTTTGAAGGTCGCTCTCAAATATTAGTCTCTCTTGAATATGCTCTTCCTAACATAGGAACACTTTCCAATTGGCTAGCGCAATACAAGAAAAATGGGTATATTATTGTTGAGAAAACAAGAGGGAGACCAAGTAAGATGGGACGTCAGCCGAAAAAGACTTCAGAGGAAATGTCAGAGCTAGAGCGACTTCAAAAAGAAGTGGAATACCTTAGAGCGGAGAATGCCGTGCTAAAAAAGTTGAAAGATTACCGCTTGAGGGAAGAGGCAGAGCGCGAAAAGCAACACGAATCATCCAAGAGTTGAGTGAGAAATTTTCTCTAGCGATGTTACTAAAGATTTTAGCCTTACCTCGTTCGAGTTATTATTACCACATCAAACAACTTAAACCAGTAGACAAAAACAAGGTTCTTAAAGCTAAAATTAAGATGATTTATGATGAGCACAAAGGAAACTATGGCTATCATCGTATCACTTTGGAACTAAGAAACCAAGGCTTTTTAGTCAACCACAAAAGAGTGCAACGCTTAATGAAACTCATGACTTTGACTGCCCGTATTCGTCGTAAGCGTAAGTATTCATCTTACAAGGGTGAGATTGGCAAGAAAGCTGATAATCTCATTCAACGACAATTTGAAGCTTCAAAGCCCTACGAAAAGTGTTATACTGACGTCACAGAATTTGCCACAGCTAGTTCACAAAAGTTGTATTTATCACCAGTTTTAGATGGTTATAATAGTGAGATTATCGCTTATCAGCTATTAACTTCGCCTAATTTAGAATAAATCAAACAAATGTTAACGCAAGCTTTTCCAGATAATCGTTATGACCATACGATTCTTCACAGTGACCAAGGGTGGCAATATCAACACCAGTTTTATCATAACTTTCTCAATCAAAAAGGAATTCGTCCATCTATGTCCCGTAAGAGAAATAGCCCAGACAACGGCATGATGGCATCCTTCTTTGGAATCTTAAAACCAGAAATGTTTTACGGTTATGAAAAGACATTTCAGTCACTAGATGAGCTAAAACAAGCCATTATTAATTATATTGATTATTACAACAACAAACGCATTAAAGTCAAACTAAAAGGACTCAGCCTGTGCAATACAGAACTAAATCCTTTCAATAATTAATTGTCCAACTTTTGGGGGTCAATACAAAGTTGACTTTTGATATTAACTATTAGATTCACCTTTGGCAGGTCTCTTAGCAGATTTATTAATTGCTTTTTGAATAGTTTTAACATAGAGGTCAGCACCTGTCGTATTAGCATCACTGTAGTGAACACCGTCAGTACCATTCCAAATTTCTGGATGACTCGTTGCTGTCTTGTACCAATCAGCAATAGTAATGTAATTATACGTTTTCGGTAAACTCAATTCATAATCACGCGCCTGCTTAACTTTCGCTTTATCGCTAGCATTATATGGTGTCACAATAATCAAGCGATAACCGTCTGGCAAAGCATCAATAAATTGTTGAATGTCTTCTTGATAATGGTCGAGTGAATTTACACCAATTGCAAGCACTGTTGTCTTAGAAAGTGTTCCACTCGAAATCTCATTTTGAAAAATTTCAAACGCATTGTCAAAACTACGACTTACCGCTGCATCTAATTGAGCATTAGGAAGCAGACTTGAGAATGCAGCACTTGAACGTAGTGCAACAGAATCTCCAATCACAGTTACATCACTTAAAGCTCCCGCATCACCAGCTGTCACAGTATGCGTACGATTCAAATTCGTTTGAGCTTGTTGTAGTGAGTTAACCAAGAGCCCTGTTTCAAAATTCCCCATAGCTGGTGCTGTAGCCACAGTTATCAAAGTTATCAAAGCTAAAACAGCTGAGCTACCATATAGCCATTTCTTATAAGGAGATAAATCCAAATAAATACCAAATAGTTTAACTGGCTTACCAGCAAGAAATGGTTCAATCACATAATAAGATAAGGTTGAAAATACCAACGATAGAATAACCGTCAGCACAACAGCAAATCCATTTGACATCAACTGTGTAAAGATAATGTAAAATGGCCAGTGGAAAAGATAAACACCATAGCTAACATCAGCTAAATAGTTGATAATAGCAGGTTCTTTTGCATTTGGCGTTTGGTCATTTAGGACACGCGCCGCATAAATCATTACTATAGCAAACAAACTTGCTAAAATAAATCCAAATAAATAAGTGATGCGTTGGTCAAATTTCAAAGTAAACATCAATAAAACTAAGAGAGCTGCGCTCACTAGCATTGTAACGATACTACGTTTTGTAGACCACAGGCGAACATTCTTTTTAAAACGAATAGTTGTTTCTCTAATACCAGTCATCGTTGCCGCCATAGCCCCTAAGAAGAATGGAAAACTATGCGTCAAAGATGAGAAATAAATCATTGAAACGTTGTCGACAAAGAAAGCTCGGACAAACATTGTTAAGAAACTTCCAGTAAAAAATGCTGCCGAAATCGCAAAAATCAAACTACGGAATTTTGCCAGATTATCTTGATGTCTTCCCAATAACCAAACTACAAATCCCCAAATTAAATAGAAATGCATCTCAATTGCCAAACTCCATGTATGGACAAAGAGATGTGGGATAAATTGCGTTTCGTAATTACCACCTGTGATAATTTCAAAGAAATTTGTTGTAAAACCAATTGCTGCAGCCACTTGACTACCAATACTTGCCACATAGTCTCTACGAACCAAGTAAGTAAATGGCATGACAATTAAAATCATCAAAATTAGCGGTGGAACAATCCGATAAAAACGTCTCTTATAAAATCCTAAAAGATCAATTTTCTTGTTTCTCGAATACTCATCAATTAGCAAAGCTGTAATCAAATACCCTGAGAAAGTAAAGAAAATGTCAACACCGATAAAACCGCCTGGAAAGGCCGTTTTAAAGAAATGATAGAGCAGAACTAGGAAAAGCCCAATTACCCTAACCATTGAAAACCATTTTATTCTCATTTTTGAAAAATCCCCTGTTTAAAGGTTCCTGTATATACCTTACCATTTTGTGCTGTTAGAGTGCCTTCACCATCTGGTTGACCATTTTTAAATCCACCTTTATAAATCCAACCAGAATGTGAAGTAAAGACGCCCTGACCTTCAAACACACCATCATTAAAATTACCTTCGTAGCAATCCCCATTTTCATAAGTCAACTTACCTTGACCATTCATACGGTGATTGACCACATAACCCGTGTACGTGATTTTGCCATTGTCATACGTTAAGGTTGTCTTTGATTTTACCGATAAAGTAAAGACCGACAAACCACAAATGATAAGAATTAAAACCATCAGAAGCTCAAGGCGTCCTCTGGTTATTTTGATTTTTTTCATTTTTACTCAACTTCTCTTTAAGAATTTCTTAGTCGCGCTAGCCATTGTTCACAGCCACACTTAACCAACTCATAGGTAGCATCAAAATCACCTGTAAACCATGGATCTGGTACACCACCATCTACAAAAAGAAAGATTTTTTCATCAAATCGTCCTCGTGACATTTCTTTTAAATCTGCCACGTTATTCGTATCCATCCCAATGATGACATCAAAATCTCGAAAATCTTGATAAGAAATCTGTTGTGATGATTTTTGATAATCATAAGCAATATGATGCTTTTTAAAAATACCTTGTGTCCCGTAATGAATAGGATTTCCATGTTCCCAGTTAGAAGTCGCACGACTTTCAATTAATAGATTTTCACTAGTAACCAAATCTTTCATCACGAACTCAGCCATTGGACTACGACAAATATTTCCTAAGCAAACAAAACAAACTTTTTTCATGTTCTCTCCTACATAGTCAGTAACTGATTGTTTAAAACTTCTTTTATCATTATAACAAAAAAGAAGTCTTATCACATGTAAATTCCCTTATCTGTCGACTTTAAGAAAAAATTAAGCCTGACTGCATACAATATAGACAATCCTAAAACTTTTCTTTTTCATAATCTCCTGAGAGGGCTCCGCTTGCGGGGCTCTCTCGTTTTTTATAAAAAGTTCTTAGACAACTAAGAACCTTTAATTATTTATTCGCATTTAGTTCAACCTGTAGTAACATGGCAAAAACAATTTCTAAAAATATCATCACTAAACTAAGATAAGTCATGCTCGCCATGTGACCTAAGACAAGCGCAAGTATCGGAATCAAAATAGCAAAAACAAAATATGTTCTTAATTTATATCGCCATGAATAGGGTAAAAGATGTGCTCCAAAAACCATTGTATAAACCATAAGCATTTTTTCAGGTACTGCACTAAAGACCCACATAACAATCAATAAATAAATCAATTGGTTGCAGGTAAATAAGAAACCTAGGTTCGTTAATGGATTTTCTTTGGAGAAGATATCAACATTCAGCCATTTCCCAACAAACCAAGAGAGTGGCAACAATGGACATGAACAATAAAAAAAATCAAAAGATTTTGGACAGGTAGCGATACCTTCATCATAGTTACCAAAGTTATTGAAACCCAGATGATGGTGGACGCAACAATAAAAGGTTGCCCTTTTCTCTGACTAACAATCATATCTTTTCGTAAAACTTCTAATTCCATAATCTTGCTCCTATAAGCACTTTCTCTCAATTATACCACACTCCATAGCCATTTATAAAATAAAGAAAGAACCTTGGAAAACCAAGGTTCTTTCCGGAGATTATGAAAAAGAAAAGTTTTAGGATGGTTATAGTATATAAAGACTTGCTTAAACTTTCCTTAAGATAATATTTTATTTTTCAGCATAAGAATACCCCAGATGATCATATGCTTTAGCTGTAGCTACACGACCTGTACGTGTACGCATAATAAAGCCCTTTTGAATCAAATAAGGTTCATACATATCCTCAACCGTATCACGCTCTTCAGCAATATTAACAGATAGAGTTCCCAAACCAACTGGACCACCATTATAAACTTCAATCATAGTACGCAAGATTTTTTGGTCAATGTAATCAAGCCCTTCATGATCGACATCCAGCATTGTTAAAGCTTTATCTGTAATATCTTTTGTAATAATACCATCACCCATAATTTGAGCATAGTCACGAACCCGTTTTAACAAACGGTTGGCAATACGTGGTGTACCTCGGCTACGTCGCGCCAATTCTTGTGCAGCTTCATGCACGATTTCCATTTCAAAAATATCAGCTGTGCGTTCAACAATTTCTGTCAAATCGTCAACCGCATAATATTCCATATGCCCCGTAATTCCAAAACGCGCACGCAATGGATTCGAAAGCATCCCTGCTCGAGTTGTTGCTCCAATTAGCGTAAAAGGTGGCAAATCCAAATGAACACTACGACTAGTCTCACCATTACCAATCATAATATCAATATAGAAATCTTCCATAGCGCTATAAAGCACTTCTTCTATCGCCATCGGCATACGATGAATTTCATCGATAAACAAAACATCCCCAGGTTCCAAATCATTCAAAATAGCAACCAAATCACCAGCTTTTTCAATAGCTGGGCCAGAAGTTTGTTTGAGATTCACCCCTAATTCGTTAGCAATCACAAATGCCATTGTCGTCTTACCAAGACCCGGAGGGCCAAACAATAGCACATGGTCAAGTGATTCATCACGTAATTTTGCTGCTTCAATAAAAATTTTCAGCTGATTTTTAACCTTATCCTGTCCAATATATTCTTTTAAATATTGAGGACGAAGCGTACGTTCCACAAATTCTTCGTCACCCATGATATCATTATCTAAAATTCTACTCATAGCCTTATTATACCAAAACAAGAGCTGTCAGTGAATTGTTTTGATAACAGTCTACAATCCCCACCAGGCTGTCAATAAAACCGTAAATCCCTTTAACATTTGCTCCTTCTCCCCTTTCTCTAATTTCTAATATTATTGTAAATGGTTCGAAGAAAAAACAACATGACAAAAATGTCATGTTGTTTTTATTATCTACACAAACTACTCCACAGCATCAATATCAAGTTGCCATTCTTCTTTAAGTTTATTTTCTAAATAAGTATCACCAACCAATCGTGCAAATAATGTTGCATTCGTAAATGACTGTTCTGCTAAAGCAAAGTCATGTTTAAATTTCAGATAATACTTCCACTCCACCAAACTTAAAATCGGACGACGTTGAAAATCATGAATCTCTGTCATAATTTTTTCACTGATTGTAATAACACGCTCAATATAATATTCTCGTTTAAATTGGAATGCTAAGTCAATATTATTTAACAATACATTATTTAAAATTAAATCAGTCTCAGGTGAAATATGCTTTTGATTTACCAACCTTTTCATCAAATCATCGTAAAAATCCAAACTATAAATTCCTTCAAACTTCTTAGCAGAAGAAAGACAAGCAAAGTAAAGATCAATCAAAATTAAATCATTAATGGTAAAAACTTTCTTTCGATTAACTTGACCAAAATAATCATTTAAAATACCCTCTCCAAAATTGACATCTTCACTAAAATGAACATCGAATTTTGATTGTAAACAATCAATGATTAACCGTTCTTCTTCTGGAATAACATCATAAAATACTTCAGCAATTTCATCAAAATAGTCATTTTTTCGATCAAGTCGTACCTGGTCTCCATATGTAGGTGTTCGAAGAAGTAAATACTTCAACTCTTTATACCGCTTAGGTAATTCTAAACTGTCACCATCAGTTAAGGTACCTAATTTCACTCCCAGACGATTGGCAATAAAGCTTGCTTTACTGAGATTGGGTATTGATTGGTTCAACTCAATTCTAGCTAATTGTCTTACCGATAATTCTGTTTCATCCCCACAGAATTCTTCACGTGATATTTCCTTTTCCTCCCGCATCAAGCGGATCTTCTCCCCAAATTTTTTCACTTCAATCTCCTGTTTTATTAAAAAAATCTGCTTATTTCATATTTTAACATACCGCTTTCATTTGACAAACTATTTTCATTAAAAATAACAATTTTTCTAATAAAACATTTAATAAAAAACACCCAAGGCTTTCGTCTCAGGCACTTTTTTTGATTAAATTAATCTCCTAAACCAATACGGTGAAAGATTTCATCAACACGTTTAGTGTAGTAAGATGGGTTAAATAATTCATCAATTTCATCTTGAGTCAAACGTGAAGTGACTTCTTCATCAGCTTCAAGAAGTGGTTTGAAGTCAATTTGGTTATCCCAAGAATAAGCTGTTTTAGGTTGAACAAGGTCGTAAGCTTGTTCACGTGTCATTCCTTTTTCAATCAATTTAAGCATAACACGTTGGCTGAAGATGAGTCCAAAAGTAGAACCCATGTTGCGGATCATGTTTTCTGGGAAAACAGTCAAGTTTTTAACAATATTTCCGAAACGGTTAAGCATGTAGTCGATAAGGATTGTTGTATCAGGTGAGATGATACGTTCAGCAGATGAATGTGAGATATCACGTTCATGCCAAAGTGACACGTTTTCGTAAGCTGTTACCATGTGACCACGGATAACACGCGCAAGACCTGTCATATTTTCTGAACCGATTGGGTTACGTTTGTGAGGCATAGCTGAGCTACCTTTTTGACCTTTAGCAAAGTATTCTTCAACTTCACGTTGTTCAGATTTTTGAAGACCACGGATTTCAGTTGCCATACGTTCGATTGATGTTGCGATGCTAGCAAGAACAGCGAAGTATTCTGCATGAAGGTCACGTGGAAGAACTTGTGTTGAGATTTCTTGAGCACGGATACCAAGTTTTTCACATACGTATGCTTCAACAAATGGTGGAATGTTAGCGAAGTTACCAACAGCACCTGAAATTTTACCAGCTTCAACACCAGCAGCTGCATGTTCGAAACGTTCGATGTTACGTTTCATTTCGCTGTACCATGTTGCCAATTTCAAACCAAATGTTGTTGGTTCAGCGTGGACACCGTGAGTACGGCCCATCATGATAGTGAATTTATGTTCTTTAGCTTTGTTAGCAATGATTTCAAGGAAATTGTGCAAATCTTTACGGATGATTTCGTTAGCTTGTTTGTAAAGGTAACCATAAGCTGTATCAACAACGTCAGTTGATGTCAAACCATAGTGAACCCATTTACGTTCTTGACCAAGACTTTCAGAAACGGCACGTGTGAAGGCAACAACGTCGTGGCGTGTTTGTTGTTCGATTTCTAAGATACGGTCAACGTCAAAGCTTGCATTGGCACGGATTTTAGCGACATCTTCTTTAGGAATTTCGCCTAGTTCAGACCATGCTTCGTCAGCCAAAATTTCAACTTCAAGCCAAGCTTTGTATTTGTTTTCTTCACTCCAAATTGCCGCCATCTCAGGGCGTGAATAACGATCGATCATGTTTATGATGTTAAGGGCATTAAGTAAATTGATTAATACCCTATCTCCTTTCTTTTTTTAAGTTATATATCAAATAATAACTAACGCATTTAAGTAAAATCTTCTTTACCAATTTCAACAGATGGATAATGAGGTAAGCTTGTCAAATCTGAATCAAGTGGTAAATTATAAGTAGCAAGGAAATCCCTTAAAAGTCCATTCCTTCACCCATTTCCGCGATGGTATCTGGTTCATTACTAAACAAGGTAATGTGTCCCATCTTGCGGTTATGTTTCGCCTCTAGTTTACCATAAAGGTGGAGGTGAGCGCTAGGATTTTCCTTAACATAAGCTCGTGCTTTGTCCATATGTTGTCCAAGAACATTAAGCATAACGGCTGGTTGATGCAAGTGAATCTTAGGAAGTGGCAAACCAAGAATTCCTAAAATATGTGTATCAAATTGTGAAAAATCACAAGCTTCGATTGAATAGTGTCCAGAATTGTGTGGACGTGGTGCAATTTCATTGACAATAATGTCATCTGATGTCACGAACATCTCAACACAAAGTGTCCCAGACAATTCCAATTGTTCAGCAATTTGCGTTGCCATAGCTTGTGCTTTTTTGGCAAGTTCATCAGAAATGCGAGCAGGCACGATGGTTTTTGACAAGATATTGTTACGATGAATATTTTCTTGAACTGGGAAAACAGTCATCTCCTTGCCATTACCTGACACAATCACTGAAATTTCAAGGTCAAAATTCACAAATTCTTCTAGCACACATTCACAAGAGTTGGCTAATTTATTTGCAGCTTCCAAATCATCGGCTGATTTAATGACGATTTGACCATGACCGTCGTAACCGCCAGTTGCAGTTTTCAAGACATAATTCTTAGACAAATCAATATCTTCAAGATCAAGACTTGATGTCACAACTTTATAAGGCGCTACGGTAACACCAGCTTTTTGAGATAAAAAGTTTTTCTCAAAAATACGATTTTGTGAAATTCTAAGTAGATCAGTTCCTTGTGGTAATTGATTTGCTTGTACCACTGCATCCAAAGCATCCACATCGACATTTTCAAACTCATAAGTAAGCACATCACAGCGCTCTGCCAATTCGCGCATTGCATCAACATCATCATATGGTGCCACAATCATATCACTAACACGAGATGCAGGACAATCTTTCGTTGGATCAAGTGTAACCACCTTGTGTCCCATATAGATAGCTGAAATAGCCATCATTTGACCTAGTTGACCACCACCGATAATACCAATTGTTTTAGTCGAGTTCATCAGTTGATGCCTCCGCAGCTTTGCCTTGTTCGATGGCAAATTTTTCTAGTTTTTCTGCCAAAGCAGCATCTTCGATTGCTAAAATACGAAGGGCTGTTAGCGCAGCATTTTTAGCTCCTGATTCACCAATTGCCATTGTTGCCACAGGGACACCACCAGGCATTTGAACGATTGAATAAAGAGAATCAAGTCCGCTAAGGGCACGTGATTTCACAGGAACACCAATAACTGGAAGTGTTGTTTTTGCTGCAACCATACCAGGTAAATGTGCAGCACCACCAGCACCAGCAATAATCGCCTTGATACCGCGACCTCTTGCTTCTTCGGCATGTTTAAACATCAAATCTGGTGTACGGTGAGCTGAAACAACTTTCTTTTCATAAGCCACACCAAATTCATCAAGTACTTCTGCTGTTTTTTTCATGGTAGCCCAATCTGATTTGCTTCCCATGATAACTGAAATTAATGGTTTCATTATTTTCCTTCCAATTGTTTTATATCTTCAACATCAAGAACAGGATAGCCAAGTACTTTTAACTTTTGGGCAAAAAGACCACTACCTGCTACTTTTTCACCAGAAAAGTTTCCATCGTAAATCTGATTAACACCACATGACGGGCTGCGTAATTGTAAAATAGCTAAATCAATAGACTTTTTAGTAAGCTCATGGATACAACGCTCAAGGCCTTTTTCAAACAGGTCATCGTAACAATTTCCTCTCTTATCAAGAACATGTCCATCAACTAATTCAACAGGTTCTCGTGGTGTAGGCAGACCAGCTAAAACTTCTGGACAAATGGCTACCACTTCTTTGTCAGCAACATAATCAACCAGAGCTTGATTGTAATTATGACCACCATTATATTTACACTTCTCACCCAAGAGACAAGCGCTGACTAAAACACATTTAGGTTTAACGTCCAAGAGCTTTACTTCCGATATCGTTGCGATAGAAAAGACCTGTTGTATCTTGCTTAGCAAGCTCTGCATAAATAACATCTTGAGCAGATTTTACGTCAGCTTCTGTTGTAACTAACATGTATACACGTCCGCCGTTTGAAAGCAATGCTTTATCATCAGCGAACTTAGCTCCTGCGTAATAAGTAACCACATTACCTGATGTTTTTGCAGGAAGATGAACACCTTTTTCATAGGCAACAGGATAACCTTCTGAGGCAACCACTACACCAAGAGTCACACCTTTATCTGTCCATGTAATTTTTGGAACTTTTTCATCCAAAATATCAGTCATATTTTGTGCAAAATCAGATGTCAAACGTGGCAAGATAACTTGCGTTTCAGGGTCACCAAAACGTGAATTGAACTCGATAACTTTTGGTCCATCAGCTGTCAAGATAAGACCAGCGTAAAGAACACCAAGATATGGACGACCTTCAGCAATCATCCCATTAAGAACAGGTTTAACGATTGTTTCGACGGCTGTATCAACAACACTTTGTGACAAATGTGGTACCGGTGCGTAAGCTCCCATACCTCCAGTATTAGGACCTTTATCACCATCAAAAGCACGTTTGTGGTCTTGCGCAGTTGGCATGATGTCGAAGTTATCGCCATTGACAAAGGCAAACAATGAGAATTCTTCACCATCAAGAAATTCTTCGATAACCACGCGCGCACCAGAATCACCAAATTTATTATCAAGCAACATTTCATGTGCGGCTTCTACCGCTTGCTCAACTGTTTCAGCAACAACCACACCTTTACCAAGTGCCAAGCCGTCTGCTTTGACAACAATCGGTGCACCATGTTCTTCAATATAACTCTTTGCTTGTTCAAAATCTGAGAAAGTGCTGTAAGCCGCTGTTGGAACATGGTATTTAGCCATGATTGATTTAGCAAAGTCTTTAGACCATTCAAGTTCTGCTGCAGCTTTACTTGGTCCAAAAGCTTTTAAGCCAGCTGCATTAAAATCATCAACAATTCCTGCTGCCAAAGCATCATCAGGACCGATAAATGTCCAAGCAATGTCATTTGCTTTTGCAAAATCAATCAGTTTAGAATGTTCGTAAATTCCGATATTTACCAAATCAAGTCCATCAAGTGTCATTCCATCATTACCAGGTGCTACAAAAACCTGGCTCACTTGAGGAGATTCCAACAACTTCTTAGCAATAGCGTGCTCACGCCCGCCAGAGCCAACAACTAAAAGTTTCATAAGTAAAAATACCTCAATATAAAACAATCACAGGAGCCTAGGCTCCAAAATCAACAAAGCACGTAAAAACAAAATATTTTAACGAATTATCTAGATATATTATAACATATTTGTTCGGAAACATATAAAAATCCTGTGATAAGTTTAGAAAAAATAGCATAAAAATAAAAAAGTCCCAATCTAGATAGATTGGGACTTGGTTGGATTATGAAAATATGAAAAAAAGTTTATTTAGGAGTTATTATTAGTATAGTAAGCCTTACTTAAGTGAGACTTAAGCAAAACTTTCAAAAAACTTAAAGTAAAAGCATCCTGGCCTTAGCCAGGATGCTTCATGAAATATTTATTAAAAGAAGTTTGCCTATTTATCTTAGTGGCGGAAGTGACGAACACCTGTAAATACCATGGCAATACCGTATTTATCAGCCATGTCGATAGATTCTTGGTCACGCACTGAACCACCAGGTTGGATGATAGCTTTCACACCTGCGGCAGCAATTTCTTCAACGTTGTCCGCAAATGGGAAGAAAGCATCACTAGCAAGGACAGCACCATCAAGACGGTCTTTGGCTTGGTCAAGTGCGATACGAACAGAAGCCACACGGTTTGTTTGACCAGGGCCAACACCAAGTGTCATGTGGTCATTTGTCACGATGATACCGTTAGATTTAACATATTTGATTGATTTCCAAGCAAATTCAAGAGCTGCTTTTTCTTGGTCAGTTGGTTGACGTTTTGTGACAACTTTCCAATCTGCTGGATTTTCTTCGATAACATCTTGGTTTTGAACCAAAAGTCCACCAACAACGCCAGTGTATTCTTTTTCAACTTGGCTAGCTTCTTGAACGTCAAATGGCAATTGAAGAATACGCATGTTTTTCTTCTTAGTTGTCAATATTTCAAGAGCTTCATCAGAATAGCTTGGAGCAATGATGATTTCAAGGAAAACAGCGTGCATTTTCTTAGCTGTTGCAGCGTCAACTTCACGGTTCAACACAACAATACCACCAAAGATTGATACTGGGTCTGATTCATAAGCATAATCCCAAGCAGTTTCAATGTCATCAGCTTGTCCGATACCACATGGGTTCATGTGTTTAAGAGCAACAACAGTTGGACGGTCTTTGAAATCACGAATGATACGGATAGCTGCATCAGCATCACGAATGTTGTTAAATGACAATTCTTTACCATTCAATTGTTTAGCAGAAGCAATTGAGTAATCTGTTGGCAATGCTTTTTGGTAGAAATCCGCGTCTTGTTGTGGGTTTTCACCATAACGCATTGGTTGTTTCAAATCGTAAGTGATGGTAAGTTTTTCAGGTTTTGTTTCACCAACTTGTTTTGTAAAGTATTCCGCAATCAAAGCATCGTATGCTGCTGTGTGACGGAAGACTTTCGCTGCCAAACGTTGACGAGTTTCAAATGTTGTTTCACCATTTGCTGACAATTCATCCAAAACAACAGCGTAATCAGCTGGGTCAACGACAACTGTAACACTAGCGTGGTTTTTAGCTGCAGAGCGAAGCATTGAAGGACCACCGATATCAATGTTTTCAACCGCATCAGCGTAAGTCACATCTGGTTTCAAGATTGTTTCTTTGAATGGGTAAAGGTTAACCACAACAAGGTCAATCAATTCGATGTAATTATCTTTTGCTGCTTGAAGGTGACTATCAAGGTCACGACGAGCCAAAAGACCACCGTGGATATTTGGGTGAAGTGTCTTCACACGTCCATCCATCATTTCTGGGAAACCAGTCACATCATCAATCGCAATAGTGTCAACACCTGCTTTATCAAGCGCAACTTTTGTTCCACCAGTTGAGATGATATCCCAGCCAAGTTTTTTCAATTTTTGAGCAAATTCAACAATGCCCGCTTTGTCAGAAACACTAATTAGTGCACGTTTTGTCATTTTTTCTCCTTTAAAAAGATGTTACTGTTATGTTTAGCCTTCAAAGTTATCATAAAATCTAACTTTTGAGATTACTTTTTCTCAACTCCCAAGCTCTCTAAAACCTCAGGATAAAGCTTATACTCATTTTTATGAATGCGAGCTTCAAAACTTTCAATGGTATCACCTGCTAGACGAGGCACACGAACTTGTTTAATCACTGTCCCTGTATCGACACCACTGTCAACCCAATGAATGGTAACACCAGACTGGTCAACACGTGCTTCCCAAGCATCATCAATACCATGAGCACCTGGAAATTCAGGAAGATAAGCTGGATGAATATTGATAATACGACCTTCGTAAGCTTTTAACAAAGTCGGTCCAACAATTTTCATATAGCCAGCCAAGCAAACCAAACCAATGTCATATTTTTCAAGCAAAGCCACAATCGCTTCTTCATATGCTGCTTTACTGTCAAACTCTTTCAGTTCAAAAGCATGAGCTGTCACACCCAGTTTTTCAGCACGTTCTAAGACATAAGCATCTCGGTGGTCTGAAAAGACAAACTCAACCGGAAACTGCTCAGCAATAACTTGAAAATTTGACCCATTACCACTCGCAAATACTGCGATTTTTTTCATTATTTAATCACCACACTTGCATCTGCTTTTTTAACGATGCGACCAAGTTCATAAACTGGTTCGTCAAGAAGTTCCTTCACGCGTTCAACTTTGTCAGGGCTAGCTGCCATCATCAAACCAATACCCATGTTGAAGATTTCAAACATTTCTTCGTGTTTGATGTTGCCATATTTTTCAAGTGCTTTGAAAATTGGAAGAACTGGGATTTTGTCTTCTTCGATTTCAGCAGCCAAGTCATCCGCGAACATACGAGGCACATTTTCGATGAATCCACCACCAGTGATGTGAGCAATACCGTTAACCAATTCTTCTTTGATAAGTGGAAGCACTGCTTTAACGTAGATACGAGTTGGTTCAAGAAGGACTTCTTTCAATTTTTTGCCTTCAAGTTCTGGAAGAACCTCTTCACCTGAATAATCAGCAAAAACTCGACGAACAAGTGAGTAACCATTTGAGTGGATACCGCTTGAAGCAAGTCCAAGAAGAACGTCGCCATCAGAAACTTTTGAACCATCAATGATTTGTGATTTTTCAGCAACACCTACTGCAAAACCAGCCAAATCATAATCATCTTCGACGTACATACCAGGCATCTCAGCAGTTTCACCACCAATAAGAGCTGCACCAGATTGGGCACAACCTTCAGCAACACCAGCAACAACTTGTTCAAGTTTTGCAGGCTCATTTTTACCAGTTGCGATGTAGTCTAAGAAGTAAAGTGGTTCTGCACCAGCAGCAATAATATCATTAACACACATTGCCACACAGTCTTGACCGATGGTATCGTGTTTGTCATATTTGATGGCAAGCATGAGTTTTGTTCCCACACCATCAGTTCCTGAAATCAAAACAGGTTCTTTAACGCCAGTTTTAGTAAGGTCAAACATACCACCAAAACCACCAAGAGCACCCATAACACCAGCACGTTCAGTACGTGCCACGTGTTTTTTGATACGTGCAACAACTTCATAACCCGCTTCAACATCAACACCAGACTGAGCGTAAGCATTTTTTGTCATAATAATTTTCTCCTTTTGGGAAATAGCAGAGCTATTTAAATATTTTTCCAGATAAGTTTAATATTTTCTACCTAATAGCTAAATATGCCAAAAATGGACTAATATAAATTGCTAGATAAATCAGCGTAATCCACGGTTGATAATCAATATAAAATTCCTTAAAAGTTAATGACCACGAATGTTTTATAATAACCCAGCCAACAACATCAACAATAATAGTTAACGTTCCACAGACAATTGATGTAACAATTGCCTCATGTAATGTAACTATAGGCAAAATAGATAGATACATATAAGCAGCAATAAGGAAAATTAAAATATTATAAAGTGGATGTCAAGGTTTCGTAGCCTCATAACCTTCTCCCATACCTGGTCCATCAGCCATCGATGACATTTTTAGAACAACAATATTAAAGACCGTATGTCCCACACAAAGATAATAGTCACTATAACATAAGCCAACCAATACCATAGCATAGACAAACCAAATTCTTGCATCATATTGTCCTTCCTATAAATAGAAGCTATTTATTCTCATTAACTTCGTGAATATAGAAACTTGTTTTTTCTTCCAAGCTCTTGAGATATGCTTCTTCATAATCATAGAGTGGTGTTGGGTACTTACCGTCAAAGTATGCCACGCAAAGACCACCATTTGGAGCATCTGTATCAAGACCGATTGATTCAATCAAACCATCAATTGACAAGTAAGTTAGACTATCTGCACCGATAATTTCACAAACTTCATCTTTGGTATGATTAGCCGAAATCAATTCACGACGATTTTGAATGTCGATACCGTAGAAACATGGGTATTTCAACTCTGGACTACCGATTGCTACGTGAACTTCTGTTGCACCAGCTTCACGAAGAAGACGAACGATACGACGTGATGTAGTTCCACGTACGATAGAATCATCTACCATGACCACGCGCTTACCTTTAACAACACCTGAAACAGCTGAAAGTTTCATACGAACACCTTGCTCACGCAATTCTTGTGTTGGTTGAATGAAAGTACGTTGTGTGTATTGGTTTTTCACCAAGCCCATTTCATTAGGAAGACCTGATTCTTCAGCGAATCCCATGGCTGCTGAAAGTGATGAATTTGGCACCCCAACAACGATATCAGCTTCATGATGAAACTCTTGTGCCAAACGTTTCCCCATATTTTTACGAGCCGTATGAACATTGACACCGTAAATATCACTATCAGGACGTGCAAAGTAAATGTATTCCATTGAACAAATGGTAAGTTGAGTGTCATTTGTGTAAGAGTCATAGCGAATACCGTTATCATCGATAATCACCATCTCACCTGGTTTTACATCACGCACCCATTTAGCACCAATCACTTCAAAAGCACATGTTTCACTTGAAACCACCCAAGCGCCGTTTTCCATTTGACCAATTGACAATGGACGGAAACCATTTGGATCAAGTGCGGCAATTAACTTATCTTTTGTCATCAACAAGTAAGCAAAGCCACCTTTGACAGTGTTAAGGGCTTCTTTAACTTTACCAAGGAACTCTGGATTGTGACTACGACGAATCAAATGCATCAAAATTTCAGTATCTGATGAAGCATTGAAAATCGCTCCTTCATCTTCAAGTTCTTTTTTCAATGATACGGCATTTGTCAGATTACCATTGTGGCAAAGACCAAATTGTTCATCTGTAAAGTTGTAAAGGAAAGGTTGGATATTGTTAATAGATGCTGAGCCAGCGGTCGCGTAACGAACGTGACCAATAGCTGCAGTCCCTGTCAATTTTTCCAAATCAGCAGGATTTTTAAACACATCTGAAAGGAGACCTGTATTGCGATGTTGAAGAAGTTTACCATTATCGTTAGTAACGATACCTGCACCTTCTTGACCGCGGTGTTGAAGACTGTGGAGCCCAAAATAAGTGACGTGAGCAGCTTGAGGATGTCCCCAAATCCCAAACACACCACACTCTTCATTAAGAGATTTAACTTCGTATGTCATTCTTTTTTATTACCTAAATTTACTCGTCAGAATTATCCTCTGATAAGTTGACAAAAGGTACTCACGTACCCTGTCACTATCAATTCTATAAAATATATTTTTGTAGATATTAAGCTTTAGTGAAATACTCAACTGCGCTACGGAACAAGTGTTGGTCTTTGTTTCCTGGAATATTTTGGAAAAGACCATCTTCGTAACGTTCTGAGTGTCCCATCTTACCGATGATTTGTCCGTTCTTGCTTGTAATACCTTCAATAGCATTCACAGAACCGTTTGGATTGTATTTAGAATCCATGCTTGGTTTGCCATCAAAGTCAACATATTGACTAAAGATTTGTCCGTTATCACGAAGTTCAGCAAACTCTTCATCAGTCACAACAAATTTACCTTCACCATGTGAAACTGGGATAGCGTAAACATCACCAACTTCAACACCAGCAAGCCAAGGTGAGTTTGTATTTGCGATACGTGTTTCAACCATTTTCGCCACGTGTTGGTCAGCATCGTTGTAGAAAAGAGTTGGACTTGTTTCAGTAGCGTCTTCAAAGTTACCGTATGGAAGAAGACCTGATTTAACAAGGGCTTGGAATCCATTACAGATACCAATGATAAGACCACCTTTTTCGATGAAACTATCAATAGCTGCGCGAACTTTTTGGTTAAGCAAGATGTTCACAATGAATTTAGCAGAACCATCTGGTTCATCAGCAGCTGAGAACCCTCCAGCAAAGAAGATAATGTTAGCTTTACTGATGTTGTCAACCATTGTATCAACTGAAGCTTCAATGGCTGCTTCATTAAGTGTCACAAATGGTACCAACTTAACTTTTGCACCAGCTTGTTCAAAGGCTTTAGCTGAATCGTATTCTGAGTTTGTACCAGGGAAAACTGGGATGTAAACAAGTGGTTCAGCAACTTTTTCGCTTGCTTTAATGATAGCATCTGAAGCGACAGCTGGAACATCTTCAAGCTTAGTACTTTGTTCGAATTCAGTTGGGTAAACTTTTTCAAGTGTTCCTTCAAAGGCTGAAAGGAGTTTTTCACCAGAAAGGTTGACACCATTGACAGTAAGTGTAAAGTCAGCTGTTGTTTCACCGATTTTAACTGCATCCGCAATTTCTTCAGCAGATGTAAAGATGAAGCCACCGAGTTGAGCTGTCAAGCTAGTAGCCAGCTCTGCCAATTTAACCTTAGCACCGATGTGGTTACCAAAGCTAGCAAGTGCTAGGCTCTCCATCACACCACCGTATTTAACAGCTGATGCTGCTGTAATATGATGCGCCTTTTGAATGGCTTCAAATTTAGCAAAATTAGCTTTAATAAGGTCAAAATCAATATCTTGTGAAATAGCTTGACCTGGAATATAGTAAACATTTTCGCCAGCTGCTTTAAATTCTGGTGAAAGAACTTTACGGCTATCAGCTGTTGTTACACCAAAAGCAACCAATGTTGGTGGTACTGTCAATTCTTCAAAAGTACCAGACATTGAATCTTTACCACCAATTGATGGCAAACCAAGTTGGATTTGAGCTTCGATTGAACCGAGAAGAGCTGAGACAGGTTGACCAAAGCGTTCAGCTTTTTTATCCATACGTTGGAAATATTCTTGGTAAGAGAAGCGCGCTTTAGACCAGTTAGCCCCAGTTGCCACCAAACGTGCTGTCGCTTCAATCACAGCATAAGCAGCACCGTGATATGGTGACCATTCAGCAATGTAAGGATTGAATCCTTGAGCCATAACTGAAGCAGTTGTTGTTACACCATTTTGAACTGGAAGTTTTTGAACAGAACTTTCTGTTGGTGTGATTTGGTAACGACCACCAATTGGATGGTTAACTGTTGAACGACCAACAGAGCTATCAAAGATTGTTTGTAAACCTTTTTGGCTAGCATGGTTAAGGTCTGAAAGAACCTTAGTTGTATCAGCTTCAAGAGTTGCTGCCGAAGTTGTACGTTGTTCTGGCATATCAACTTGACTGTCAACGACATCAGCATCAACGACCACACGCACACCGTTAGTATCAAGGAAACGACGTTCAATATTGACGATTGTTTGACCATTCCAAGTCATAACAAGGTTTGGTTTTTCTGTAACTGTCGCAACAACAACAGCATCGATATTTTCTTTGTGACATTCAGCCACGAAAGCTTCAACGTCTTTTGGACGAACCACAACAGCCATACGTTCTTGTGATTCTGAAATAGCAATTTCAGTTCCGTTAAGCCCTTGGTATTTAAGTGGCACTTTATTAAGGTCGATTTCAAGACCATCAGCCAATTCACCAATCGCAACGCAGACACCACCAGCACCAAAGTCATTTGATTTTTTGATGAGGCGAGTCACATTACCGTTACGGAAAAGACGTTGGATTTTACGTTCTTCGATGGCATTACCTTTTTGAACTTCTGCACCAGCTGTTTCAACAGATTCAACTGTTTGAACTTTAGAAGAACCAGTTGCACCACCGACACCGTCACGACCAGTTTTACCTCCAAGAAGGATAACCACATCACCAGCTTCTGGTTTTTCACGAACAACATTACCTTTAGGAGCTGCACCGACAACAGCACCAAGTTCCATACGTTTAGCAATAAATCCTGGGTGGAAGTATTCTTTAACGTAAGTTGTTGCAAGACCAATTTGATTACCATATGAAGAATAACCGTGAGCTGCTGTTTTAGAAATCACTTGTTGTGGCAATTTACCAAGACGAGTTTCTGCAATTGGTGTTGTGATATCACCAGCACCTGAGATACGCATAGCTTGGTAAACATAAGAACGTCCTGACAATGGGTCGCGAATCGCACCACCAATACATGTTGCAGCACCACCAAATGGTTCGATTTCTGTTGGGTGATTGTGTGTTTCATTCTTGAACATAAGAAGCCAAGGTTCTTTAACACCATTCACATCTACTTCGATTTCAACAGAACATGCGTTGATTTCATCTGAAACTTCCATGTCATCCAAACGACCATTGGCACGTTCATAACGACCAAAGATAGTCGCCATATCCATCAATGTTTGTGGTTTTTCAGAGCGACCTAGTTCATCACGCATAGCAATGTATTTATCGTAAGTTACTTGCAATTGTTTTTGGAATTTAGACGCTGAGAAATCAATATGTTTAAGCTCAGTTTCAAAGGTTGTGTGACGGCAGTGGTCTGACCAGTAAGTATCCAAAACTTTCAATTCAGTTTCAGTTGGCACGCGACCAATTGTTTTGAAATAATCTTGAATGAAAAGAAGGTCATCAACTTCCATCGCCAAACCTTGTTCAGCTTTGTATTCAGCAAATTCAGCTGCTGTATAAGTTTTAAAAAAATCAAGATTTGGAATCGTTTTGTCAGATTCTGAAAATGCTTGTGGGGCAATTCCTGTTGTAATATCTTTAAAACGAGAATCAACAGGATTAAGCAAATAATTCTTAACCGCATCAAGTTCAGCTGCAGCGATATCTTTATTAATGAGATAAAGTTGAGCAGTATTAACAGTCACGTCATTGTTGCTACCAAGCAAAAGCAAAGCTTCTTGTGATGAGGCTGCGCGTTGGTCAAATTGACCAGGAAGTGACTCAATCGCAAAGAAAGCATAATTAGCAAGTTCAGCAACCAATTCACCTTCAGCCAAAATATTATCTGTTACTTGTTCAGAAAAGATATGTTTTTCCACACGTTCAAAAAGTGTTTTGTCTAGCCCAAAAACATCATAAACTTGAATGATACGTAGATCAGTCAAACTTGTTAATTGAAGATTATGTTTAAGTTCTTTAACAAGCGCTTGAGCTTTAATATTGAAATTTGATTTTTTCTCAACGAAAATTCGTTTATCCATTTTTTACCCTTTTTAGAATTCTTCTTTTACCTACTAGCAAATGTTGTAGGTTATTTAAGTCCTTTTAGTTTTTCAAGAACAACTTCATAAACATCTGTTAAGCTACCAAGATCACGACGGAAGACATCTTTGTCCATGTGGTGACCTTCAGCATCCCAAAGACGGCAGTTATCAGGTGAAAATTCATCAGCAAGAATGATTTTACCGTCTTTATCTTTACCAAATTCTAATTTGAAATCAATCAAAGTAAGTCCGATTTGTTTGAACCAATCTTTCAAAAGTTCATTAATACGACGTGTTTCAGCTTTGATGTAAGCAATATCTTCATCACTTGCAACACCAAGGAATTTCACGTGCTCATCATTAATGAATGGGTCATCCAATTCATCGTTTTTGTAATAAAACTCAACAATCGGTGTGTCTAATTTGATACCTTCTTCAACACCAAAACGTTTTGAGAATGAACCTGCTGTAACATTACGCAAAACAACTTCAAGAGGAACAATATCAACTTTTTTATTCAATTGTTCGGTTTCTGACAATTGTTTAACAAAGTGGGTTGCTATACCTGCTTCATTCAATTTAGTAAAAATTAAAGATGAGATTTGATTATTAAGAACGCCTTTACCTTTAATAGTCTCTTTACGAGCACCATTAAGCATTGTTGCTTGGTCTTTGTAGACTGAAATAATCAAGTTCTCATCTTCTGAAGTTGTGTAAATGTCTTTAGCTTTTCCCGTATAAATTAGTTGTCGTGACATGTTTTTGTTCGCCTTTCGCTTTTATTCTACTAAATTTTAACACATGCTCTAACCAATTTCAATATTTAACAGACTTTTTAATAAAATAAAAATAAAAACGTCCGCTTTTAGCGAACGTTTTTGCTTAATTTACTCTGTTATAGAGATATTCCATCATTTCTCCCATACATTTCATGTCTTCAACATCTTCATCAGGGATTTCCAAATGAAACTCGTCTTCTAAATTAATGATGAATTCCATCAAAGCAATTGAATCAACTCCCAAATCATCATGAAGACTTGTAGTTTGTGTAATCTTCATATCTGGTTTATTCATTTGCTCCTTAATGATGAAACTAATCCTTTTAAAAATAGCCTCTTTTGTCATTTCATCCTCCCTTTTCATTAGTCTTTTGGTGTGAATGCTTCAACCAATTGACCAACAACATTTGTATCTAACATCTTACGAGCTTGTCTAATAGTATAGTAAACAGCTTGCGCATCACTTGAACCATGGCATTTCACAACAGGTGCTTTAAGACCAAAAAGAACCGCACCACCTGCACTTGAATAATCCATAGTATCTTTTAGACTATACAAACTATCTTTTAATAGAAGGGCTCCTAATTTAGCGTTCCATCCACCTGATTTAATAGAAGATTTCAAGCTTCCCATAATATTAAGAGCAGTTCCTTCCATCGTTTTAAGAACAGCGTTTCCTGTGAAACCATCTGATACCACAACATCAGCAACACCATTCATTAAGTCACGCGCTTCAACATTTCCAACAAAGTTTAGACTATCATCTTCTGCCAAAAGAGCGTAAGTTTCTTTATGAAGTGGATCACCTTTAGTAGCTTCTGTCCCATTATTTAATAGACCAACTCGAGGTTTATCAATACCACGAACATTTTTAGCATAAAATGACCCTAAAATAGCATATTGGTGCAAGTGTTTAGGGGTATTTTCAGCATTCGCACCAAGGTCTAACATATCATAACCTTTACCATCAAGAGTTGGTAAAGTAGACATCAAACCTGGACGATCAATTCCTTTAATACGTCCAACAACAAAAAGTCCTGCTGCCAAAAGAGCACCTGTATTACCCGCAGAAATCACAGCATCTGCTGTTCCTTCCTTAACGGCTTGAGCACCAAGTACCATACTAGCTTTCTTTTTACGACGAATCGCTTTTGCTGGCTCATCGTCCGAATTAATTTTTTCATCTGTATGAACAACTGACACACGCTCTGTTGCTGTCAAATATTCCTTAATTTTTGCTTCATCTCCATAAAGTTGAATCTCAATATCTGAGAATTCAGCCAAGGCACGATTAACTCCCTCAACAATAGCTTTAGGAGCATTATCTCCGCCCATAGCATCAATAGCAATTTTCTTCATATGAATTTCCTCACAAAACATTATCGCCTTATTATAGCATGATTCGCGATTTTTTTCATTTTTTGAAAATCCTCGCCTACTTTCAGAAAAAAAAGCCATCTGATAAACACTCAACAAGTGTGCTTATCAAATGACTTTATTTCATAATATTTCCCCAAATCCCTAAATCATCGATGAATTTCTTACTCTTCAATCGTAGACCAACATAATTGTCATAAATATCATCAATAAACAAACGTAATTTTCGTTTCATCTCTGGCTTAACAGAAATTGTCTTCAAATCGTCAAATTGAATCGCCTGAAAACGATCCACCAGATAAAGAACATTCGGATCCAGATGACTACGATGCTCATCTTTCACATAATGTTCAGGACAAAGCAAGCCAGAATACTTGTGAGAAAAATCAAAAGGAAGCCCCACACGGTGACAAAAAGCACACTCATGAAAATTAAGACTAACACCAAAACGTTCTAAAATCTGAATTTCAAAAATATTAGTCAAAATCTCGTAATCAAGCCCCTCTTCTATCAACAAAAGAGTCTTCTTTAAAAAGGCAAATAACTGCGGATCTGCAACACCATCTGGTACAGCAGCATCAGCTAGAGACGTCACATAAGACGCATAAGATAGCTTAAATAAATCCGCATTAATCTTCTTGAAAGAATCAACTTCCTTGTAATCCTCAATAAAAGATAAACCAGTATCATTGATTTTTAAAATAAATTTAGCCACCGTCAATGGTTGAATAGCTAAGTTAAAACGAGATTTACTACCGTGTTTCACAAAAAACATGTGCTTCCCATTCGTCTCGGTAAAAATTTTAACTAACTTATCATCCTCACGATAATTACGATTATAGAGGACAAGACCGTAAGTTTCCTTATTTTGCATGTTCTTCCATAAATTCTTTCAAACGATCCATGGCTGTTGTGATTGTTTCCATACTTGCCGCATATGACAAACGAAGATAACCTTCACCATATTTACCAAATGCCACACCTGGAATGAAAGCAACAGCTTTTTCACGCGCAAAATCTTGACAAAATTTAAATGAATCTTGTTCATAACCAGCTGGAATCTTAGCAAAAATGTAAAAGGCACCATCTGGTTTGATAATCTTAAAGCCAAGTGCTGACATCTTATCAATGATGTAATCACGACGTTTCATATACTCTGCTTTCATTGGAAGAGCATCATCTTTACCAGCTGACAAAGCTTCAATCGCAGCAAACTGCGCCATTGTTGCAGCAGCTGTAACCAAGTATTGGTGACTCTTAATCAACTGTGCTGTAAAATTAGCTGGTGCAAAAATCATACCTATTCGCCAACCAGTCATAGCGTGAGATTTAGAAAGACCATTAATTAAAATCGTTTGTTCTGGAAGATATTCTGCAATTGATACATGAGGTTCATCACTATAAGTCAACTCAGAATAAACTTCATCTGAAACCACAAAAACATCATATTTCTTAAGTACATCTGCCAAAGCTTTGATTTGTTCGCGTGAGTAAGTTACCCCAGTTGGATTAGTTGGGTAATTAAGCAAAACGGCTTTTAGTTTATCGCCTTGTTCCAAAATAGCTTTTTCAAGCATTTCTGGTGTTAAAACAAAATCATTAGCTGTTGTATCAATTTCAACAATTTCAGCCCCTACAAGATTAACAATTGGTTCATAACCAGGATAAGCTGGTGCTGGCAAAAGAACTGTATCTCCAGGTTCCAAAATAGCCGTTAAGGTTGCTGACAAAGCTTCCGTTGCTCCAATTGTAACCAAAATTTCATTGTCAGGATTATAAGACAAATGATACTTAGACTTCAAAAAATCTGCAGCCGCTTGACGAAGAGCAGGTAAACCTGCCATGCCAGTATAGTGAGACTGATTGGCATCAATCGCAGCTTTTGATGCCTCTTTAACATGATCAGGTGTCGTAAAATCAGGCTCTCCAAGAGTCAATTTCATAATACCTGGCACATCAGAGATAGACTGATCAAATTGACGAATCAACGACACTTCAATCTTATTTAAATTTTTATTAAAACGATCTGTTAAACTCATAGTTTCACCTCAAAAATCTAATTACATCTATTATACATAAAATTTGATAATTATACACCCTTTTTCAAGTTATCCACAACAACAATCAACTAATCGCAATCAAAACTTATCCACATGTTAATATCTAAAACGAAAAAATCGCTGGAATAATACCAACGATTTCTTCTGACTTAAAGCCAAATCTTATTTATTAGCTGTTCCCATTTCAAACAATGGTGACAAAGGACGTTTTTCGTGAATACGAGTAATTGCTTCAGCAATTAATTCAGCGATTGAAATTTGTTCAATCTTGTCAATCAAACGTTCTTCTGGAAGATAGATAGTATCCAAAACAACCAATTTTTGGATTGCTGATTTCTCGATATTTTCAAGAGCAGGGCCAGAAAGAACTGGGTGAGTACATGACGCATAAACCGCAGTTGCTCCAGCTTCAGCAAGAGCGTCTGCTGCGTGACAAATAGTACCTGCTGTATCGATCATATCATCAATCAAGATACATTTTTTACCTTTAACATTACCAATGATGTTCATAACTTCACTGGTATTCATTTTTGTAACACTACGACGTTTATCAATGATAGCAATCGGTGTTTGGAGGAATTGTGCCAATTTACGTGCACGAGTCACACCACCGTGGTCAGGACTAACGATAACAACATCGTCTCCAACCAATCCGTGACGGTCAAAGTAATCAGCGATCAATGGTGCACCCATCAAGTGATCAACTGGAATATCAAAGAAGCCTTGAATTTGTGCAGCATGCAAGTCAACAGTCAAAAGACGATCAACTCCTGCTACTTCAAGCATATTTGCGACTAATTTAGAAGTAATCGGTTCACGTGAACGAGCCTTACGGTCTTGACGAGCATAACCATAGTAAGGAATAACCACACTAATTTTTTCAGCACTAGCACGTTTAAGAGCATCAACCATAATCAAGATTTCCATCAAGTTATCGTTAACTGGTGAGCTAGTTGACTGCAAAATAAAGACATGGTCGCCGCGAATTGATTCTTCAATGTTTACTTGGATTTCACCATCAGAAAATTGACGAACAGTTGATTTTCCGAGTTGAATTCCCATAGCTGAAGCTACTTTTTCTGCTAATTCTTTGTTTGACGATAAGGCAAACAATTTTAAATCAGAATAAGACATGATTTCCTCCAAAGTTTTTATCCACTACCATTTTAACGTTTTTTTAGCATTTTTTCAATGACAAATGCGTTAAATCCGCTAAATACAGGCAAAATAGAGAGATACAAAAAAAGAAGGACTTAAGCCTTCTCACAGATTTATTATTGGTAGATGTAGTAGACAGTTCCGCCACCCCAAGTTGATGAAGTAGGGTTGAACCATCCACGGTAGTTACCGATTGATGAGTTACCAGCATAGTTAGCTTCCATAACTTGGATGTTAGTTGAGCTTTGAACAGCTGTTACGTATGCAACGTGTCCATAACCACCACCATCGTACGGCCATACAGCTACTGCACCAGCTTGTGGTGTAGTACCTACAGAGTGACCGGCAGCTTGTGCGCTAGCAATCCATTGGTTAGCATTACCCCAATAGTTACCAACCCATGAAGCAAGTGATTTAACACCCCAAGTACATTGACCTACTGGGTAAGTGTTACCTGCTGTGTTAGTAGTTGGTGTTACTGAAGATGGTTTAGCTGATGATGAAGTTGAAGCAGCTGGTTTAGAAGCAGTTTGTGCTGGTGCACTTTGAGCTGAAGTTGAAGCTTGTTGTGCTGGTGCACTTTGAGCTGGAGTTGAAACTTGTTGTGCTGGTGCACTTTGAGCTGGAGTTGAAGCTTGTTGTGCTGGTGCAGCTTGAGCCGGAGTTGAAGCTTGTTGCGCTGGTGCTGCAGCAGATGAATCCTGATCTGAAGTATCTGTAGTTGTATCAGTTGTTGCTGTACCATTTTGAACAGCAGCTTGTGCTTGTGCTACAGATTCTGCTTGTGCTTGTGCTTCTGCTTGTGCTTGTGCTTCAGCAGCAGCCTGTGCTGCAGCAGCTTCAGCAGCAGCTTGTTCAGCAGCTTCTTTTTGAGCTACAAGGTTAGCACGTTCATCTTCAGCAGTTGCCAATTGAGCAGAAAGATCCAATTGGGCAGCTTGCAATTCAGCTTGTTGTGTTGCCAAAGCAGCTTGGTTTTGTTCGATAGTTGCTTTGTTAGCAGCTACAGTATTGATAGCTTCTTGGTTTTCAGCTTGTTTTTGTTCAATTGCAGCTTTATCTGCTTCTTGTTCATCAAGCATTTTCTTGTTTGCAGCAACTACTTCACGAATTGCTTGAACACGGTTAATAGCATCAGAAACTGATTTAGAGTTCAAGATTGTGTTAATGTAGCTTGTAGCTGAAGCATTTTTTTGTGCGTTACGAGCTTGGTTTTTCAAAGTTTCGTTACGAGCAACAATTTTGCTCGAAAGAGCTTGAATTTCTTCACTCAATTTTTGAGATTCAGCTTCAAGTTGAGCATTTTGTGCTTCCAAATCAGCTTGTTGTGATTGAAGAGAAGACACTTGACTTTGAATAGTATCAATCTTACTTTGAGCTGCAGCTTGTTCAGAAGTTAGGTTGCTGATAACAGCATCCTGCGCAGCAATTTGTGTATCATAATCGTCCGCATTTACAGTTACGGCCGCTGTCCCCAGTGTTACACCACTGACAAGAACAGCTGATAAAATTCTTTTTTTCATATTAATTAAACTACTCCTTTTTGATAAGACACTATTATTTTACCAAAAAATCACGCAATTAATATTACGTGATTGTTACATTTATGTTTTGTTATGGTAATCTAAGCGTTGAAATATACTTTTTTAAACAATTTCTGGAATATCAAATACAACAAAACGTTAAAAATAAGTGTAGGTGCGAAACTATATGCTATAAAATTAGCTATTGATAACGTTGTCATTCCTAATAAAACAGCTGCGGATTCTCCAACAATTTCAAACAAAAACAAAATAATAATATAGTAGGTTAATGTTTGAAAATTACTTGCAAAAATACTCTTAGTAATCTTATTAGTAAAGATTATTAAAACTGGTAGTAAGAAAACAACCAAACCAATTCGATTCAAATAATAAATATCATAAAGAATACCTAATATTAATGCACTAAATAATACAAAGTGTTTATTTCTATCATGATAAAAATTAATAATTGCCAGCAAAAGTAGATGACTACTAATTGTCACATGATATGAGAAGATAGAACTCATTAAATAAGAAAGCTGACCATCAATTAACATCAAGAGAAAAAGCAGAAAAAGTAAAAAGTATTTATTCTTAAAAAAAGCCACTTTAATCACCAATTATTGTTACATATGAGATATCAGAAAAATCTGCTGCAGGTGTTACATATACAACACGTTCCAAATTATCTGAACTATTCTTCACACTTGAAACAGAACCAACAGCTATATTTGCAACAGTATCACCATCAAGTCCACTTGTCACGACACTATCATTCTTATCAATATCAATAGAAGAATTAAGATTTGAAACAACAAAACATTTCTTATCTGAATCATAAGATTCTAAAATTCCAAAAACATCACCTGATGCAGTTGAAATTTTAACAGGAATACTAAAATCAGAACCATTTGCTAAAAGTGCAATACTTGAAGTGGTTGAAGAAACATCAGTGACAACACCAATGAGTCCACCATTTGACAAAGCAAGCATATTTTTAGCAACATTATTATTCTTTCCTAGCTTAACAGTCAAAGAATCATACCAAGAAACTGGACTTCTAACAATTACCTTTCCTATAGCAGAAAACTGAGTAGCAATAGGTGATGATGCATTAATAGCACTATTTAATTGATCATTTTCAAATTTTAAAGAATCAATCACTTCACTTTGATTTTCAAGCTCTGCTACTTTTTTCTTCAATTTTTTATTTTCAGAATAAGTATCAAAAAGATCGTGAACATCCTCATTAAGAGAATCTAAAGCTCTAAAGGGAGCGGAAACAATAGAATCCACTCTTGCAACAACACTCCGAATTGGAGAAGTTACACTAGAAACAATTCCCTCATTCTTAAAAAGAAATGCCAAAGAAAGACAGAGAACCAATAAAATCAACACAGCGAAGAAAACGAGACGAGAGATTCTTAATTTTTTCAAGATCGTGCACCAACTAACTTAGAATATAAAAATAAACGAGATATCAAAAGATAATCTCGTTTGTAAAATAGCACGGAGAATAAGGGATTCGAACCCTTGCGCCAGTTACCCGACCTAACGATTTAGCAAACCGTCCTCTTCAGCCTCTTGAGT
>OLQY01000755.1_pt1 | contig 34310 bp, 33 predicted proteins | sample 1672851 | NCBI WGS metagenome assembly OLQY01 (sample SAMEA3136730, study PRJEB25190) | human gut metagenome | reverse complement strand
AGGGCCTCCGTCGCCTGGATCATATAGTCAATACCGTCTGTTCCCAGAACATTGGCAATTTCATGTGGATCCGTGATCACCGTTGCAGTGCCATGAGGCAAAACAGCCTTGACAAACTCTGACGGAGCCACCAGACTGCTTTCCAGATGGATATGCGCATCAATCAACCCCGGTGCCACAATTTTGCCCTGCATATCAAGTTCCTCCACACCATCATAATGCCCAATTCCTGCAATGACACCGTTTTTGACTGCAATATCCCCCTGTGAAAGTTCATTGGTGAACACATTAACATAAACAGCATTTTTCAAGACAAGATCTGCTCTCTCCCGGCCCATAGCCACATTCATCAACTGCTGTTTAGCAGCTGCTTTTCTGTTGATCACACTGGTATAACTTTCCCTTGATGACATCCAAACACCCCCTGCAATTGATTGATCATGTATCGTGAATCGACACCAAAATCTTCCCTGACCAAAAATGTTTTAAAGCGCTTCTCCCAAAAACAGATAGTGCGGCATACTGTCTTGCTCCGGCACAGCAACACTTCCGTGAATCAGCGGTCTCAGGTAACGCACCATCTCCTCTGTCACATCATTGCCCGCTTCATTGATCCACGCTGTCGGGATCTTCTTCTCTGCATTGGCAATCTGCTGCACATCTGCCCCATCATAAATAACCTGATACGGTTCATCAGAAATTCTGCAGACAATGGACATCTCACCGCTTTTGCCTTCCAGTGCCAGAGCAACCCCTTTTAACCCCAGCTGCCAGCTCTCCTCGATATCTGTGGCCGACGCCATGTGGGCAGCACATCTCTGCAGCACATTAATCTCTACTGAGCGGACTTTGCATCCGAATGTCTCTGCTACCAGTCCCTCAAGACATTTGCCGGTACCGCTTAATGTGGCATGACCAAAAGCATCCACTGCAGCTGTTTCTGCACTGATGTAATGCCCATCAGCATCCCGAAGTCCCTCTGAAACAGCAATAACGATATGCTCTCGCTGCTTAAACTGCGCTTTGATATCTTCTATAAACTGTTCCTTTGAAAAAGGATGCTCCGGCAGGTAGATCAGATGCGGTGCCCGGCTGTAACTGTTTCTTGCCAGCACACTGGCTGCCGTCAGCCATCCTGCATCTCTTCCCATAATCTCCGCAATGAGAACACTTTTTGTATTATAAATATAGGTATCATGGGCCATTTCAAGAACAGATGCTGCCACATAACGTGCGGCAGAACCAAATCCCGGCGTATGGTCAGTCACCACCAGATCATTATCAATGGTCTTCGGAATGCCGATAACTTTCACATCCATCTGGTGTTTCTTCACATACCGGCTCATCTTGCCTACCGTATCCATAGAATCATTACCTCCTATATAGAAGAAATAATGAATATGATATTTGCGGAAAATATTGATAATAATGTCATATTCACTTGAATCCTGATCGACATCTTTCAATTTTCTGCGGCAGGAACCAAGATACATGGCCGGTGTCAGCTTCAGCACATTCAGATTCTCTTCATTATGATCAAAAATATCAGTAAGATTCACAAGTCGTTCATCCATCAGCCCCTCGACACCATTTAATGCGCCATAAAGAACATCAATTTCATGACTCTCAAGACAGCCTTTGATCACACCTGCAAGACTGGCATTAATAGCCGTTGTCGGACCACCGGATTGGGCAACGATTGCATTTTTCATCATCTTCACTTTCTGTTCCTCCAAATAAATAGAATTTTTCTGTTTAAATCACAATAAATAACATGTTAATTTTTCTGTATCATAACATTTATCACCTGACCTTGTCAATTTTCTGACACCTCCCCCTAATTATTCTACAAAATCTGGTAAATTTTATGTAGATTTAATTTGACTTCCTGCTATAAACAGGTATAATAGGTATGATAACTAAATTTAATTTTTAACATATATTGAGGAGGGACTTTATGCCACGTCATTTATTAAACCCAATGGACTTTTCTGTGGAAGAATTGGATCAGTTAATGGACTTAGCCGCAGATATTGAACACAATCCTACCAAATATGCCCATGCCTGTGAAGGAAAGACTCTTGCAACTTGTTTCTATGAACCAAGTACGCGTACACGACTGAGCTTTGAAGGTGCCATGTATCACTTGGGCGGTCATGTTCTGGGATTTTCTTCCGCTGCTTCCAGCTCTGCTGCAAAGGGTGAAAGTGTTTCTGATACAATCCGTATGATCGGCTGCTACGCAGATATCTGTGCAATGCGTCATCCAAAAGAAGGTGCTCCAATGGTTGCATCCATGAAAGCCAAGATTCCTGTGATCAATGCCGGTGATGGCGGTCATCAGCATCCGACTCAGACAATGACAGACCTTCTGACGATTCGTTCCTTAAAAGGTCATCTGAATAATCTGACAATTGGTCTCTGCGGTGACCTGAAGTTTGGTCGTACAGTTCATTCCTTAATCGAAGCCTTATCCCGCTATGAAGGCATTCGTTTTCTCCTCATTTCCCCTCCAGAACTGCGTGTACCTGAATACATCCTTGAGATGCTGAAGCAGAAGAATATTCCGTATACAGAAGTTCAGAGTCTTGATGATGCCATTAGCGAACTGGATATTCTCTACATGACACGTGTTCAGCGTGAACGCTTCTTCAATGAAGATGATTATATCCGTATGAAAGACTGCTATATCCTTGATAAGGCCAAAATGGCCCTTGCTAAGGAAGACATGCTGGTTCTTCATCCACTGCCTCGTGTCAATGAGATTTCTGTTGAAGTGGATGACGATCCGAGAGCAGCTTACTTCAAACAGGCTCAGTACGGTATGTACATCCGTATGGCACTCATTCTGACATTACTTGAAATCAAAGTGGAGGTATAATTATATGTTAAATATCAGTGGATTAGACAACGGTATCGTTTTAGACCATATTCCTGCCGGTATGAGCATGGAAATCTACAAGTATCTGAATCTCGGCAAACTGGACAGCCAGGTTGCGATTATCAAGAATGCCAGCAGCAAAAAAATGGGCAAGAAAGATATCATCAAGATTGCAGGCGGCCTTGACAGTATCGATCTCGATGTCATCGGTTTCCTGAATCACAAGATTACCGTGAACATCATCACCAACGGCAAGATTTCCGAGAAGAAGACGCTTCATCTGCCAAAGAAACTGACAAATGTTATTCACTGCAAAAACCCAAGATGTATTACATCCATCGAACAGGAACTGCCGAATGTTTTCCTTCTGACAGATCCAGAAACAGCCACTTACAGATGTAAGTACTGTGAAGAAAAATATACAAAATAATCGCACATAAACATAAAAGGACACACTGTATCGATTCATCATCGTTTTGGACAGTGTGTCCTTTATCTTTCTGCTTATCCGATCTTTGTATCATCCGGTCACTCTCTCTATCAGCATTCCCATATACGCATCTTATGTTTGCGCTGTGTCTAATTCATCTTTTCTAAACAGCAAACCCTCTCGATACACAATTCTGCCCTGAGCCATCAGATCGATATAGCGTGTCCAAGCACTGTGAGCAATAATCACCATGCTTAACCCTTCCCGCTGATTAATATGTAGTGTTTTCATATATTTCGCCAGCACTTCCTCTCTGGTCATCGGTCTCGTCAGAACCTCCAGCGCTATTCTGGACAACTGGTGTTCTTTGGCAATATTGTCTGTGACAATTTTGTCCATGGAGGCTTTCTTCTCAACGGACTGATGGGCAATCACATAGATCTCATAATTCAATGACCTTACCTTCTCCATAGAAGCCAGAGACTTCTGTACATTTGCCATATAAGGAAGCTTCGAAACGTTCAAAACATCCTCTGAGACAATGGCATCACCAAGACAGCAGATACCATCCGGTGTTACAACCCCCACATGGCCCACTGAATGACCTTCCAGCGAAATCAATTCAAAGATTTCTCCATCAATCATAATTTCCGGCCGCTTCATGTCTACACCTATGATATGAAGTTTCTCCGGATAATACACAGCCTGCGCCTCTTTCGCATGGGCAGTCGTATCAAATCCCATTGAACGCATCATATCTTCAGGCGATGCAATCGCATCGGCTTCATCCTTTGATGTATAAAAAAGAATATCCGGGAACTTTTCCAACAGTAATAAATCATTCGCCACATGGTCAATATGTACATGGGTATGAATAACGGCCCGGACACGCCAGTGCCGCTCATCCAACAGCTCCATTAAACGTTTTGATTGAATTGGTCCCGAATCAATCAGGACCAATTCATTCTCTGTCAAAAAATATCCCGGAACAAAGGCATTGCCGATGGATACATATCCTGTTTTTTCCGTCAGTTCATGCCATTTCATCTTATAATGTCGCATCCATAACTGCTTTGATCGTATGCATACGATTCTCAGCCTCATCAAAAACAACAGACTGTGCAGACTCGAAGACTTCATCTGTCACTTCCATCTCACTGATACCAAACTTCTCACCAATCTCCTTGCCGATAGTTGTCTTAAGATCATGGAACGCCGGCAGGCAATGCATGAAGATGGCTTTCTCTCCTGCATTCTCCATTACTTTCTTATTCACCTGATATGGAGATAATTCTTTGATACGTTTTGCCCAGACTTCATCCGGTTCACCCATAGATACCCAGACATCTGTATAGATAACATCTGCACCCTTTGTACCTGCTTCTACATCCTCTGTCAGTGTAATGCTGCCGCCTGTCTCCTTGGCAATCGCTTCACACTGTGCCACAATATCAGCATCCGGGAAGTATTCCTTACATGTACATGCTGTAAAATGCATACCCATTTTCGCACAAACTACCATCAGGGAATTGCCCATATTATAACGGGCATCGCCCATGTATGTCATCTTGATACCTTTCAGGTATCCGAACTTCTCACGAATTGTCATAATATCAGCCAGTACCTGTGTCGGATGGAACTGATTGGTCAGACCGTTCCAGACCGGTACACCGGCATACTTTGCCAGATCATCCACAATGGACTGGTCAAAACCACGGTACTCAATACCATCATAAATACGTCCAAGTACACGTGCTGTATCGGCAATGCTTTCCTTCTTGCCAATCTGTGAAGCGGACGGATCAAGGAAAGTGGTATGCATACCAAGATCATTGGCAGCCACCTCAAAAGAACATCTTGTTCTTGTACTGTTCTTCTCAAAAATCAGAGCAATATTCTTTCCAGGGTGATTCAAAGTCGGAATTCCCTGTTTCTTCTTTGCCTTCAATTCATCTGCATGATCAACTAAATATAAAATCTCTTCCGGTGTAAAATCAAGTAACTTTAATAAATGACGTCCTTTTAAATCCATAACAATACCTCTTTATCTTTCTAGTATAACTTCTTAGTTTTAACTTATCTCATTTTATCTGATCAGCTAAGCCATCCTATTAACAAAGAACGGCTCAAAATCTAAACTGTGTATAAGTATACACTCATTTTTTGAATTATGCAAGTGTTATTCATTAATTTTGTAAAATTATACATATTTTAATTGATATAGGCATGTTTTATGCAATACATATGCATAATTAATCGTTTCTATCCGGGCTATTCGCTGTCCATGTCCTTCAATCTTCATTTTCCTGTGCCATCAAAACCATTTTCTCAAAGGACTGTGCAAACCGCTCATCATCCTCTGGTGTTCTCTTCCTTGGTCCTTTCATGTGGCTCTTATGTGTACTTCTTCTGGCTTTTTTGTTCAAATGACGTTCCATTAACATCTGATCAATGTTATCATTGGTGTACCATTTACCGGATTGATGAATGGCATACGCTCCTTTTCCCAATGCCATTGCTGCCACACCATAATCCTGAGATACAACAATATCTCCCTTCCGACAAATACTGATCAGCTTATAATCCACCGCATCCGCTCCGGCTCCGACAACAATAACTTTGCTGTAACCAGATGATAATACGTGATTTGTATCGCACAGCAATGTTACCGGCACTGCATGCATTTTTGCAACTTTCTCTACAATAGCAACCACCGGGCATGCATCCGCATCGACAAATATCTGCATTACTTTTTGCCCCTTTTCCTCTAAATTAACATTTTATGAAAATAAACTCAGCTGCTCATATTCTGCCTGTCTCTTCAGCATCACCGGTTCCTGACGCAGAATGACCTGCATCTTTTCATTATCAAACCAATCTTCCAGCTGTTCTTTCTCCAAAATCAACGGCATTCGATCATGGACTTTGATCATTGATTCATTCGCCGCAGTGGTCAGAATCACAAATCTCCGCTCATTGTCAAACCAGTCACAGAAACCGGCTAAATATAGTACCGACGCATTTGATCTGGTAAATGTGTTCTTTTCTCTTAAACGATTCCATTCATAGAATCCACTGGCCGGGATCACAATCCGATGATACCAAATACCATTACTGAAAGAGGGCTTGTCCAGAACTGTTTCTGCTCTTGCATTAATGACCAGATTCTTTCCCTTTTGCAGGGGGAATCCCCATTTACAAAGTGACAGCTGCAAGCCATGCTCAGTTTTCTCTATAATCGGTGCTGTGTTTGTTGGCAAGATATCACCTTGAAATTGTTCTGTACAGATTTTCCAGTCTATGTCAAAACTATATACCAAATTACCAATTTCATCCAGCCAGTTAGTATCAATATAATATCTGCCGCACATATTGGTTACTTCCTTATCTAAATCTAATTATTCTGCACATTCATCCAGCCAATTCTTTCCGCTATACTCCTCAATCTGCTTTACAATTCTATTGAGAAATTGATCTAACAATTTATTTTCTTCTCTTCCCTGTGCAAACCATACATTTGACTGCCCAAATCCATAGGCAACACCTTTAGACTTTCTTGGAACTTTCCATATATTTGCTTTCCGTCTGGATGCTCTTGGCAGCAATACACAATCTTCCTTTCTGGCAATTGCATTATAGGCCTGATCATAATACCCTTCCTCATCCTCCGATGGGAAACGCATCACCTCACAATTTCGATATACTGTCGCATGTTTATACCATCCAACCACATAGGTCTCTTTTTCAACAGCATCCGGATATAATGCACAATAAATGACCAAAACATCCTCAGCAAAATCCTCTTTATTTAATGTCCCACAGCCATAGATGTTTTCAATCCTCAGCTGATTTCTTGTTTCTTTATTTGTAGATTTCGTCTCCACAAATCCGAGGCAATACTCACCATCCGGATATCCTGATTCATTTGCAAGTGATACTGCATCAAAATTATACTTTTCGTGCGCATCCAGATTTTCCTTAACATAAGAGCCTCCATTTTGTGGTTCATCTTTGCCTTGGATTATCCCTTTATAATAATTCATCCATGCAATATTACAAAAAAGTATTCTCATCGCATCAACCTTCTTTTCCCTTGGAAAACGGACTCAGATTAATAAACAGCTCTTTCAATTGAATCAACAATCCAGCTATCTTCATAGTCATATTTAAAATAGGCTGCTGTATTGTAAACTGATTCCTTCATATTTCCATAATAGATATTTAACATTCTACTCACTTCCCTCTTAACCTAAAATTCATATCCATTATACGTTCTGCTTCATCTATTTTTGTCAGTTATTTAATTTATATTATAAGCAAGCCAGAGAATGAAGTCAATTTATTTCACCCAAGCCTGACTCGTCCCCTCAAATATTTCAAATTCTGAACAACGTCCTTAGTTTATCCACCAAAATCCGTAATACATTTAAAATTCTTTTCTCTTCCTGTATTGTTTTCTCCTCAACCACTTCCGACTCTATCTATACAATATTTTCTTTCTCAGCCAAATCTACTGCTTTCAGTTTCCGATAATAAACATAAAACATCGATGCCGTTGTGCACACGGCAATGGTATCAGCAATCGGTTCTGCCAGGTAAACGCCCATGACAACCAAAAATCACCTTCAAACTATGACTCCATTATAGTCTGAAGGTGATTCTGTTAAAAGTAATTATCTAATTTATCAGTCACTCATAAATTACATAGCGGCTTATATCTTCTTACACGCTGGAATCAGCATCCCACCCACTGCATTTCCAAGGCTGATCACAACCACGCACAGAAATGCTCTTGTGGACCACATCTGCGCCACTGACACATAGAACATATCCGCAATGCAATGCTCGAATCCGCAAAGAATGAATCCTGCCACACAAACGAACAAAATCAATGGATTTTTTGTCTGTTTATAGCCTTCCACTGCAATGTACATCAGTGCACCGCAGAAAATACCAAGGATAAACAGGCTGATGAGGCTGTCATCCACTTTGATCTGACACATACTCTGAGCCTTTTCGGAAATGCCGGCAATCCTGCTGCCAAGCACCCCCATGGCCGCCAGCCATGCACCGGCCAGATTACCCACCCAGATAATGACCAGATCAATGATATAGGATTTTGGCTGTTCCACCGCATAGCCGACTTTACCCGTGAACAGGTTCAGACCATGCACACAGATAGAATACAGCCCCGCCGTAAACATCAACGCCCCCACAATCTTATTTTCCAAAGATAAAAACACAATACCGCCTATTCCGATGGCAGCACCCGCCAGCACAGCCAGGGCAAATAATCTCACATACTTTCTCATACTCTGTACCTCCAAATTCTCATTGAATTTCTGTAATGCTCCGGCGTCAACCAAATTCAACTGAACTCGTCAACTGCCCCAGGACTTCATGCCACTCCGCCTACAAGCACGGGCTTTGACCTGTTGCTCGCGTAAAAAAAAGCCGGCCGCTGAGCATCACTGCCCAGACGGTCGGCATTCAAATCCATTCATACTTCCTGTGGTCAATTCCACTTCCGTCAGTCGTATAAACTGACTTTATCATACTGAAACTTCACCCGGTTGTCAAGTCATTTTCTGCTTTTTACGCATAACGGACATTGATGTTTAATTACATTGACATGGCAGTTCAGTAAATTCAGCATTCTTTCGAAATTTCCAGCCATAGTCCAATTAATCATCCGGACAACAATTAAACCAGCAGGCTTTTCAGCACTTTCACACAGCCCTCTATTCCCAATTCTCCGGAATTCAGCACGATATCATAATTGCGGTAATCATCCCATCGCTTCATGGTATTGGCTCTGTAATAGTTGGCTCTCTTTTTGTCATATTTCTTGCGGAGAAACTCCATCCGATTTGGAGAAATCTGGTAATCCTCCTGGATTCTCTTCTGCTTGAAAGCATCATCCGCATGAATGAATACTTTCACCACACCTTTGCGGTCTTTTAAAGCTTCACTGGCACAGTGTCCCATAAATACTGCAGAACCATTCTGTGCCAGACTTTGAATAGCAGCCTGCTCTGCCAGATAAACCTTGCCTTCATCCGAAAGCATGTTCATATCCCCTGACTGGGCTTTGCTCATTACAAACACCGTATAGAGAAAGCTGTTGGTCACGCCCTCCTCATACTGTTCAATCTGTTCCACGGAAATATCATATTTCCTGGCAACACACTCAAGAATTTCTCTGCCGTAACATGGCATTTTGCATTCTTTTGCCAGCAACTCACCAATTCTGGTGCCGCCGCTGCCAAATTCTCTTTCTATTGTTATATACTGGTACTTCATCCGACTCGCCTTCCTTCTTATGCTGCCTTATGACGCCTGATCAAACTGGCTGTTGTACAGATCCGCATAGAAACCGCCTTTTGCCAGCAGTTCCTCATGATTGCCGCTTTCGATAATATCGCCGTCCTTCAGTACAAAGATCAGGTCGGCATTTTTAATCGTGGACAAACGATGAGCAATCACGAAAGATGTACGATTCTGCATCAACGCATCCATGGCTTTCTGAATCTGAAGCTCAGTTCTTGTATCCACGGAACTTGTGGCTTCATCAAGAATCAGCATTGGTTTATCCGCAATCATGGCTCTGGCGATGGTCAACTGCTGTTTCTGGCCCTGTGACAGACTCACCTGATCATTAAGGATCGTATCATAGCCATGCGGCAGTGTCCGGATAAAGTGATCCAGGCCTACGGCTTTACATGCTGCCTCTATCTTCTCTTCTGAAACATTCTCTGTATTGTACACCAGGTTTTCTCTGACTGTGCCCTCAAAAAGCCATGTATCCTGAAGCACCATACAGAACTGGGAACGTACTTCTTCACGCTTCATATCCCGGGTGGAAATACCGTCGATCTTGATATCGCCGCTCTGGATCTCATGGAAACGCATCAGCAGATTCACCAGTGTCGTCTTGCCGGCACCTGTCGGACCGACAATCGCGATCTTCTGTCCCGGTTTTGCCTTGGCTGAAAAATCATGAATAATGATCTTGTCTGTGTCTTCATAGCCGAATTTGACATGCTCAAAATCCACATAACCTTCTGCTTTGCCAAGCTTCTCTGTTTTATCGCTTTCATCGGACATTTCCTCTGCCCCAAGGAAAGAAAATACACGCTCACCGGCTGCTGCCGCAGACTGCAGGGACTGAGTTGCCTGTGCGATCTGCGCAAGGGGCTGGGTAAACAAACGGATATACATCATAAATGCAACAATGACTTCAAATCCGATATAGCCTTTCATTGTCAGCACAGCACCCATCACACAGACAGCCACATAACCAAAATTGCCGATAAAGGCCATCAAAGGCTGCATCAGACCGGAAAGGCTCTGTGCCTTAAAAGCGCTGTCTCTCAGGTTATTATTCAGTTCATCAAAAACTTTTTTGGCATTTTTTTCACCGTTATAGGCTTTGACAACTGTATGTCCGGAATAAATCTCTTCAATATGACCATTTAATGCACCGAGATTGGCCTGCTGCCTTGAGAAATATTTCTGTGAATGACTTGTGATCAGTGACATCAGTCCGAAACCGATCATAGTTGCGATCACTGCTGTCAGCGTCATGATCACATTGGTCTTAAACATCATGATTAAAGACCCAAAGAACAAGGCTACCGCTGACACCAGGTTGCCGATACTCTGGTTCATAGACTGAGAAATCATATCCACATCATTGGTGACTCTTGAAAGCACATCACCTGTAGATGTCTTATTGTAATAGGCCATCGGCAGACGATTAATCTTGCCCGAAATATCGCTTCGCAGCTGCTTTGTCACATTTTGTGTGACCGTGGCCATAATGAACTGCTGTCCAAAAGACAAAATCGCACTGCCCACATAAAAAACCACCAATGTCAGACCGATGGACTTGACACGTTCCATATCAATACCTGTCGCTATGCCCTCTGTGATCACCTTTGTCAGATCTGACAATTTATCCGGACCGAGGATTGTCAGAATCGTACCGGCCACGGCACAGATCAGAGCAACAACAATCACTGCCAGATAACGTTTACAATAACGGATGATCTTCATCCATGTTCCTTTAAAATCTTTTGATTTCTCTGCAGGACGTCTGCCCATGCCAGGGCCCCGCATCCCACCTCTGTTATTTCTATTTTCCATTATGCCAGTTCCTCCTTTGAAAGCTGAGAGAAAGCAATCTGACGATAAACTTCACAATTCTTCATCAGTTCATCATGGGTACCCATTCCTGCGATCCTGCCTTCATCCAGAACAATGATCTTGTCTGCATCGCGGATAGTGCCGATTCTCTGTGCAACGATCAATCGGGTTGTATCACCGCACTTTTCATCCAGTGCCTTTCTTAAAATTCGGTCGGTCTTATAATCCAGTGCCGAGAAGGAATCATCGAAGATCATAATCTCCGGATGACGGCAAATAGCTCTGGCAATAGAAAGACGCTGTTTCTGACCGCCGGAGAGATTCGAACCGCCCTGGGCTACAAAACCATCATAGGTATCCGGCAGTTTCTCTACAAATTCATCCGCCTGAGCTGTATGGACAGCATCGATAATGTCTTCTCTGTCCGCAGGCTTGCCGCCGTTTTCACCATAAGCCACATTGCCTGCAACCGTGCCGGAGAAGAGAATCGCCTTCTGGGATACATAACCGATTCTGTTTCTCAATGCTTCCTGGGTATATTCTTTCACATTCATGCCGTCAACCAGCACTTCACCTTCCGTTGCATCATAAAATCTCGGAATCAGGTTGATAACCGTACTCTTACCACAACCGGTAGAACCGATGAAAGCCACCGTATCTCCCTTATGAGCTGTAAATGTAATGTCTTCCAGCACATTCTTCTCTGCATCCGGATATTTGAAGCTGACATGACGAAACTCTACTTCACCGGTCATACCCGCCTTGGCTTCTGTCTTCGCACCATCCTCAATGGCCGGTTCTGTATCCAGTACCTCATTGATACGCTTTGCAGCAACGGATGCACGGGGTACCAGCACAAAGATCATAACCAGCATCATGAAAGCCATCACAACCTGCATCGCATACTGTGAAAAGACAATCATATCCGAGAATAATGTCAGCTTATCCTGCATACCCGCATCATTAATCAGATAAGCACCTACCCAGTAAACCGCCAGTGTCAGACCATTCATAACAAGCATGATACCCGGCATCAGAATCGTCATGGTTCTGTTGGCAAAAAGCTGTGTACGCTTCAGTTCATCATTAGCCTTTTCAAACTTGGTCTCCTGATAATCCTCCGCATTATAGGCACGGACAACACGAAGCCCTGTCAGATTCTCACGCGTCACCCGGTTGATGTTATCTGTCAGAATCTGCAGCTTTCTGAACTTCGGCATTGCCACCATAACACAGGTTCCGACAATACACAGCAGTATAATAACTGCGATGCCTGTTGTCGCCGTCCACTGCCAGCTCTTTCCGGCAATCTTACAGATGGCCCACACAGCTGTCACCGGTGCCTTCAGAAAAACTTCCAATCCCAGCACCAATACCATCTGAACCTGGGTAATATCATTGGTTGAACGTGTGATCAGACTGGATGTTGAAAAACGTCCGATCTCTTCCATTGAAAATGACTGCACTCTGTTAAATACCTGTCCTCGCAGGTTGGCAGAAAAATTTGCTGAAATCTTTGCCGCGCAGACAGCAATACAGGCTGCCGTCAAAAGTGAGCCCACCGCACAGAGCAGCATCTTGCCTCCCGCTGCAAGTATATCTGCCATGGCACTTCCCTCTGTCTGAACAAGCACTGTCATGTCGGACATATAATCCGGCATGGTCAGGTTCAGATAAACCTGTGCCAGAATCAAAAGAAAGGCAAGTCCAGCCAGTGCCATATCTTTCTTTGTCAATTTCTTTAATAATTTGATCATTACTGCACTTCTCCTTTGATGTCATTGCATATTTCTATTAAAACGTATTCATTATCAGCACTCATCTAACCAGAGTGCCAGATTTAAATGAATAAAAATACTTCAGTGCTGCTGAAGTATTTTATCACCATAAACTGTTTGATATTAAACTGTTTATTTTTAAACCATTATAGTACGAATAAAGAATATGTCAAGGCTTTTTATATTTTTTTTAGATTTTTTCTTTTCCGGATTATACAGATGCCTCATCAATCATTCTCTCCATATTCGCCATTGCATGCTTTAATACTTTATTGAAAATCGCTCTATCCTCTGCCTGAATACCGGACATGATCTGCTGATGCATATCATCCCATATAGCATTGATGCGCCTCACCAGCTCTTTTGCCTCCTCTGACAATATATAATGCATATAACGCCTGTCCTTCTTATCTGGCATGCTTTCCAGATAATGCATGGTACACAGATGTTCCAGGGTCTTTGAAATCTGCCCTTTATTCAAATCAAGATAACGATGAATATCTGCTGCCGTATTCCGCTCACCGGACATAGCCAGAAAACGCAGAATCTCGATTTCCACCCGCTTCACATCATATTCCCGAATGATGCCGTCCATCTTCTTGTTCATTAGCTGTTTGAACTGTCTGCCGCGGCGCATCATGTTTAACTGTTCTTCCATAATACTTCCCCTCTGTCTGATTTCCACTGATTTAAACTACACTCACCGTCTGATCTGAATTAAAAGGCGGTGAGTATTTATGATCTGTTATATTATACACCGTTTCCGGTGGTTTTTTCAAACTTTTGTCGGGAGAATTTTTAATCTGACAGATACGCTGTGACAATATCTTTGTCAACCTGCGCCCCCATGACATCATAAACCGGCTGTGCAGCCTGTTAATTGTTCAATACAGCCTGTTGATTCGCTGTGAAGCAGACTTACAGACTTTTGTGAAGCAGATTTAATACAGTATTCAGGTCGTTCACACCCATCTGTCCCGGAGCAGAGGCTTTGCCTGCTGCACCAAATGTCAGTGCAGAACCAAATACTTCACCGCAAAGACGGCTGATCACACCTGTACCTGCCATAGACATCGTAATGATCGGTCTGTCCGCATACAGTCTGTTCATCTCTTCTGTTGCAGAAAGCAGTGTCAGTACATCCAGTTTGCTCTGAGGCATCACTGCAATCTTTGGAATGTCTGCGCCAAGATCCTGCATTTTGCGAAGACGGCCAACAATATCATCCTTATCCGGTGTCTTGTCAAAATCATGGTTGGAAGCAACAACTTTGACGCCGCAGGCATGGGCTGCTTCAATAATCTCTTTCACCACTTCATCCCCTGTAAAGGCTTCCACATCCACCAGGTCCACATTGCCTGTCGCTGCGATTTCCTTGTTCAGTTTTGCATAATCTGCTACTTCAATGGCCTTCTCACCGCCCTCTTTGGATGTACGGAAAGTAAAAAGAATCGGTGTATCTTTTAAAACCTGGCGAAGGTCTGTCAGCACATCCTTCACTTTTTCAATATCAAAAACATTTTCAAACCAGTCTACACGCCACTCAACAACATCTACCGGAATATTTTCAAATGTTTTGGCTTCATTGATAATGTCTTCTTTTGTCACACCGACGATTGGCACACAGATTTTCGGAATACCTTCGCCGATTTTAATATTTCTAACTTCTACTGCTTTCATACTCTCAGACTCCTCTTTTTTATTGTTCTGTCTTCGCTAAAAGACTTGCGTATCTCACATTGACAAAAACTGCCAGCAACACGCCGATAACGGTAATAACAATGTTCATCATGATCACCTGCATGGATGACATTTTCGCTGCCGCACTTAAAATTGTATAGTTGCACAGACTGGATGCGATCATGACCAGACTGGTAATGGTCCCCTTGATATTCGGGAACAGATCATTCACTGTTGCTGCTGCCATCTGAAGGACACCGCCTGCTGCTGCATAACCGATTACAAATGCTCCCACGAAGCAAATCATCGGTGTTTTCACCAGGTAAACCAGAACCAACATGGCAGCAGAAATTACCGGATAAATCACCAAGAAACGGACCTGTTTGAACTCCGCCAAGGACTGCTGCCACATAGGCCACCTGAATATTCGGTGAAAATGCGATGCCTATAAAAAAGATAACATAGGATGCTGCACCAATCAACACTGAAATTCTTCTTCCCAGCTTATCAGACAAAGGCCTTGCAAAAGGAAGGGAAACATCGAAGGTACCGAAGAAGGACGCAATATTCTGAATGTGCTGGCCAAACACGATTATTTGTAAAAACTCATAAAAATCCCCTATTTGATATCCCCCCTAAGAAAGAAACCTCCGCTAAAACAACGCGCACCCGCACGAAACGTTTTAGCGGAGGTTTCCTTATCAGGGGGGGAATTTTATTTTGTCATCTATTATTAGATCAACTGTCTTCATGATTCAATTTTGGCTTTAAACTAATTGCTTTAAGCTATTTGCCTGTTTTTATAAGCAATAGTTCCTTCTGCCAGGCATGCAGCGGCGAGGATGATGTTGATGGCAAATACAGGTTGCCAGATGTTATAGATGTCTTTGACCATGTTTGTCATAATCAGGAATACTGGCATGGCATCGACGATAAGGGCCATAAAGCCGCCGAAAAATATTCTTATTATCACCGGCAGGCCCCAGCATGCTGCAGAGATGATGACGGCTCCAAATGAACTGTTCTGATGGGCAGATACACACAGGGTAATAGCACACAATGATAATAAGGCTTCCAATGCAAGCATGAGTAAGACTGCCAGATATTTTGAAAACATCACCGACTGATGCCTGATGCTTTCAGACAGTACCAGTCCTGCGATGTTATTGAATCCATTTAACCCATACACAACCTGACATAAGGCCAGGTTTATCACCGCAAACCACAGAAAGATAGAAATTGTAAACGTCAAAGCAGCGGCTATTTTTGCCATGACATCCTTTCTTCCCTCTTCTGTGCTGAAAATCAGCGGCAGCATTTTCGTCTGGCTCTCCTCTGCAAAAATAGTTGACACACTGCAAATAACCAGTATACTTCCCAATATCAGGCCAAACTGCAGCATTTCAACAAATATTTTCCAGCCTGTTGTGTAAGTCAGATAAGGTGTTATCCCCAGTTTTTCACAGTTTTCCCCCAGTTCTGTTTCCGCAATCATATATCTTTCTGTTGGAGTAATGCCGTTTTCCCATGCCCCATTGGTAAAATATCGTGTCACAAAATCATTTAAAAAGTTCCCGTCTCTCCATCCCGGCATATTTTCTTCCAACTTGGATGGCAGACCATATTTTTCAACAATTTGATGAACCTTTTCATCTGTCAGCTCGCCTTCAAATTCTTTCGTGATTTTCTTGTTCATCTTCACAGCCTCATAACCGGAATAAACGCTTCCATCCACTGCAGCTATTTCCCCGCCTACTTCTGCAAACCAAAAATAAGCCAACAACAATGCGGTAGCGGCAAATAGTCCGATTCTAAATATTTTGTTGTGATAGAGTTTGTACAATTCCATTCTATAAAGCCGCATTTTACGTTTCCTCCGCTGACTGTGTTTCATAAAGATAGGCATCTTCAAGAGTCCCCTCCAGAAGTTCTGCCTCCCGCATGGGCTGTTTTTCTGAAATCACTCTTAATTCGATATTTTCACCATTGCTTCTCATATTGCTTACAACAAAACGCTGCCCAAGGCACTCGGCTTCTTTTTCCGAAACAATGCATTTCCAAACGTGGCCTTTCACTTTCTCTGTTAGCTCCGCCTCTGTTCCTTCCTGAATGAGTTCTCCGTTTTTCATGATTAAAATGCGGTCTGCAATATACTCTATATCCGACACAATATGAGTAGACAGCAAAACAATTCTGTCTTTGCCTAAGGAACTGATGATATTGCGAAAACGCACTCTCTCCTTCGGGTCAAGCCCTGCTGTAGGCTCATCCAAAACCAGAATTTCCGGATTGTTTAAAAGTGTCTGGGCAATGCCGATTCTTCGAAGCATCCCTCCGGAAAAAGTTTTCAGCTTTTTCCTGCGCACATTTTTCAATTCTACCATAGTCAGAAGTTCTTCAATCCGCTTTTCTGCATCATCTTTCGGCAATGCTTTTAAAGCCGCCATATACCTGAGAAAACGCTCCGCAGTAAAATCAGGATAAAATCCAAAATCCTGCGGCAAATAGCCCAGGAGTTTTCGATATTCTGCTCCCATACCGGAAATTTCAAGATTATCACAGCAAATCTTTCCCTTCGTTGGCTGCATAACACCGCAAATCAATCGCATCAATGTTGTCTTTCCTGCCCCATTTTCTCCCAGCAGACCATATACCCCATTTGTAAATGTATAATCCACTTCACGGACGGCATCTTTATCTTTGTATCTTTTCCAAACATCCATCAATTTTAATTCATGCATAACACATCACCTTTTTCCATTCTATTAAATAGCCTTTTTATCTGAATGACAAATAAAAGTAGTGACAGTATAAAGACTGCTGTCCATATCCGGTTAGCTGCCGTAAACATAATGCCCGGAATAGCCCCGATGACACCATAGCCAATGGACATCAAAAAGCCACTGATGACAAATAGAAATGAATGCTTTTTTCCTGTCTCCATTGACAAAATATCCAGGGCAATCATCCCCGACAACAGATAAGGTGTCAGAATATAAAGCCCCACCTGCAATAATCCAACACGCCAGAAGCCATTCAAATAACCTGCCAGCAAAAACAGCACCACAACATTGACCATCCCGGATATTACCATCCATGCAGCCACACATTGCTTTGTATTAAAATAACAGCTTGCTCCCAACTCTGCCATTTTTCCAAAAAACATCTTATCAATCACACCAATGGATGTGATGCTTAAAATTCCTGCTCCCGCCATACACACGGTGATAATTTCATTCTGACTCACTCCGGTATATTGCAGCACCGCAATAAAAATAATGCCCAGACAGATAAGGCCGCCATAAATATAGAAAAACAGTTTATCCATATACTGAAATTGCTGAAGCAGAATATTTTTGATGGACATCCTCATCTCAATTCTCCGCTTATTGATTTTCTGCTTCTCCATCTCCATCATCATTGCCTGATGAGTTTTTTGCTTTCTAGCTTCATCAATATGTACCTGCGCATTCGCTCTTACAAAAAGATTTTTTATTTCACTATCTCCCATCGTCATGCTCCCCCTCCATCATCCTTTTCAACTGACTGATACCTAATCGAAACCGTGACTTTGCCGTGGACACACTGCATCCCATCATATCGGCAATATCTTTAAACTTCATTTCTTCATACATCCGCAGAACAACTACTTCCCTGATATCCGGCGAAAGCGCCTTTAAAAGATTCTGCAAATAAATGATATCTTCTGTTTCCGTTATCTGATTTCCCGGTTTCGGCAGCTTATCAAACACTTCCCATTCAACTGATGATTCTATATCTTTCTTATCCCGAAAATAATTGAAACATAGGTTTCTTGCAATCGTCAGAAGATAGCCCCTGAGATTCTGGTGATGATAAGAAGTTCCATACTTGATAAATTTCAAAAAACTTTCCTGCGTAATATCATAAGCATCCTCCTCATATTGAACCATATAAAGACAAAAACGATAAATATCTGCATAATATCGCTCAATAATCAGGCCTGCTGCTTCCTTATCTCCATTATGCAATTTTTGTACTAATTCGCTGTCTTCCATAGTGTTTTCTCCTAACCAAATTCCCGTACCTATTATATAACCATTATAAAACAGAAAAAGTTCACTGTGAGCAAAAAAACAGACAGCTAAATTCATAACTGCCTGCTAAAAATATTTTCCTTTTTCTGCCTCACCCATGTAAGCTCATCCATTCATCCATAAAATCCCTTATTTCCTCATCATTTTGCTATGCACATGCTCTCGTCTATCCACTCATGAATATCTTGCTCCGTAACTTTCATTAATCGTGCAATTCTACTAATATCCATACCATCTTCAACCAACAACATTGCTGTTTCCTTCCTGGCTTTTAACTCGCCACTTTTCTCACCTTCATAATAAATCTGTTCCATTTCCTGACACATAAATTCAACCCCTTTCTGAGTTTCTTTCAACTCATATACTCGGTCTGCAAGAATTCTGCTATACATATCTTCTGCCTTTTTGCAATGGAAATCATGCATTAACCGACCAAGTTCCGTATCTTCCTGAATTTTCGAATTAACATATATAATATGTGTTCCATCACCGAAAAATCCATCAACTTCCAGAATCACTCTCTCTACATGATATATGGCCAATCCATACCCTAATATATCATTTCTCGTAATAAATATAACATAGTTCTCCGTCAATTCATCAAAATCCTGTCCTGGATTAAGCATATTCATGTCCATTAACCCACTGTTATATCTTGCCCGATTAGGTGAAGCCCCTTCATTCTCCTGCTGAATTTCAATATTAAAATACTGCCCATCCGCATCTCTGGCAACACAATCCATGACAGCAGAACGCCCTTGAAGATTCTTGTAATCTTTTTGAATAATATGTTCTGCAATAAATAATTTGTGATTTTGCAATATAATCTGCAAAACATATTCCAGACATTCTTTCTTCTTAAATACATTTCTCATGAAAATATCACTCATAAGTGTAAAATTATCAATAATATTCTTGTATCTTTCGTAACGTGCTTTCAGCTCCCCTTCTGAAATGGTTCCTCCAGCAAACACGTCAATAATTCCCCCATTCATTATTCTTTTTCTTTATTCTCTTCCGTTTTCCCCTTTATATTGCTATTATATGCAATCCGATTACAAAAAGCAATGCACATTCATCGACAAAAAACGACGCTGATTCTACAACGCCGTTCCTCTTTTCGGAATAAAAAATTTGGTCATATCTGTTTTCTCTAATTCCAACAATCGTACCTTTTTATCAATTCCGCCTGCATATCCCGTCAAGCTGCCATTTGCACCGACCACACGATGACATGGAATGATAATAGAGACTTCGTTATGCCCTACTGCACCGCCGACTGCCTGTGCAGACATATGATCCATGCCATGTTTTTCAGCCAGTTGTCCGGCAATCTCTCCGTATGTCGTTGTCTGACCATACGGGATCTGCAGCAAAATCTGCCACACTTCCTGTCTGAATGCAGAGCCGATTAGATGCAGAGGCGGTGTAAAATTCGGTTCTTCGCCGGAAAAATACACATCCAGCCACCTTTTGGACTCTGCAAGAATCGGTGTTTCCCGCACAATATGTTCATCCGGAAGTATGTTGGCAAAGTATTTCTGCCCAACAAACCACAATCCTGTCAGACCGATTTCATCAGCAGCCAACAGGATATCCCCCATTGGTGACTGATATTGACATGTATATACCATCATTTTCCTCCATCTTACTTCTTCTGTGTCTTCGGTTTATAATCTCTCATTCCCGAAATAGCTCCGCCTGCCACTGCCCACAAATACAGACTGGCCACACTGCAGTAAGGACTAAACCGCCTGCGATACTTTTCAAACAACTTCCGGTCAATCTTGCGGTGATGATAAACCATACGAAGTCCACGCTGGATAGCCAGATCATCATAGCTGAATATATCCGGCCGCTGCAGACAGAAAAGTAAGATCATCTCCGCTGTCCATACACCAATTCCTTTCAGAGAAGCCAGTTCTTTGATGGCCGCCTCGTCCGACATCTGAGCGACTTTTTCCAGATCAAAGACGCCCTCATGAACCTTTCTGGCAAAGTCCGTAATATATTCTGCCTTACGAAAGGTCATCCCCAAAGACTGCAGCTTGGAAATGTCCGCTGAAAGAATAGTTACAGCATTCACTTCTCCCAAAGTCTCCTTCATCCGCTGCCAGATGGTTGCCTGTGCTTTCGTAGAAATCTGCTGACCGATAATATGATGAACCACTGCAGAAAACAAATCTGTATCCACTTCTCTTTCTATCATCCCTATCTGATCAATGACTTCTGACAGCTTTTTGTCTTTATTTCGAAGATAAGTTATCTCATTTTCACCATATTCAAAATACATCCTTCATCTCCCATCCACACATTCTGCACAGGCCCTCTTCAATTTCTTCATCCAGATTATTCCTTTCATCCATGGCCCTGCATTACACGCTTTGCAGTTCTAACTACCCCCTATCATACCATGAAATATTCCCTTTTACAAGCGAAAAAGCAAACAGTTGTTCTTTTTAGTTTCAAAGGCAACTATTTGCTTCTGCAAAACACTATAAAAATCTATTATGCTGTCATCAAAAATACGTTCTATTTATTCATCTGCACTTCTCAGCTTATGGATCATTTCCTCGCAGATCTCAAGTGCACTCTTGCCGTCAGTCTGAACAACGATATCCGCTGCTGCTTCATACTTTGCTCTTCTTGCTTCCATCAAATCCGCAATATACTCTACATTCTTGTGACCATTCAAAAGCGGACGTTCGTCACTGTCCTTCACGCGGTCAAGAATGGTCTGCGGGTCTGCTTTCAAAAGAACAACCTTGCCGTTCTTCTTCATCTCAGCCACGTTGCGTTCACGCATAGCCACACCGCCGCCACAGGAAATAATGACATTCTGCTTGGACTGCATGTCAATCAACAACTGTGTCTCAAGGTTGCGGAAGTATTCCTCTCCATAAGTCTCAAAAATTTCCGAAATGCTCATGCCCTGCTGTTCGGCGATCACCTGATCCATCTCAACCACATCCATGGCCAGTGCATCTCTCAAAAACGCAGAGATCGTACTCTTTCCTGCTCCCATGAAACCAATCAGCACAATATTGTAATCGAAGAGTTTCTTTCCCTGAATCTTCTTGCTGTTGTAGAGAACTCGCGCATAAATATCAGCAATCTCTTCCTGATACACATTACCTTTCAATTCTATGTCCAGTGCCTCTTTCTGTCTGCTCTCCTGCTCCGGCTGAAGAATCTGCATCTGATTCTTCTCCTTCAATGCCATAATCTTCTCAACCACATCGAATCGTTTCATCAATATATCTGCAAGCTGAGTATCACAGGATAAAAGTTCCTGCCGCAATAAATCCAGTTCCTTCATGTTCCGCTCTCCTTGTTTCTGTAGTTTAACGCTTTAAGTTATTACATTGTACCATAAATTTACAACTAAAGAAACCTGTAATTTCATTTATTTATTTTATTGGTTATCCTGCGCAGTTTTCATACGAACTACAACATTCACAATCATCATCTGAATTTTTCTTTCCAAAAACAGAACCCGCTTTTGCGGGTCCTGATAAAAGATTCATATGTTATGCTTCATCAATGGCTTTGCCGATATCATGACGCATATATTTGTTGTCAAATTCAATCCATTCGGTTGCTTTATAGGCATTAGCTCTTGCTTCTTTCAGCGTTGTGCCTTTAGCTGTGACACCAAGTACACGTCCACCGTTTGTCACAATGCCTTTTTCATTGCGCTTTGTGCCTGCATGGAAACAATAGTAACCTTCATCCGCATGAAATTTCTCAAAACCTGTGATCGGATAACCTTTTTCGTAGGAAACCGGATAACCATCAGAAGCCAGGACAACACAAACTGCCGCATTGTCTTCAAATTCCAGATGCTTTTCAGCCAGTTTGCCGTCGATGCATGCCTCAAACATTTCCACCAGATCTGTCTTCATTCTCGGAAGTACAACCTGTGTTTCAGGATCACCGAATCTGGCATTATATTCCAGCACCTTCGGACCGTCTTCTGTCAGCATCAAACCAACAAAAAGGATGCCCACAAAATCTCTGCCTTCTGCTTTCATCGCTGCCATCGTAGGCTTGAAAATATGCTCCATACAGAAAGCATTCACTTCTTCTGTATAGAAAGGACTTGGGGAAAATGTACCCATACCGCCTGTATTTAAGCCCTGATCGCCATCTTTTGCACGTTTATGATCCTGAGCAGATGTCATCGGTACAATATTGGTTCCGTCACAGAAGCAAAGGGCCGACACCTCACGTCCTGTCATAAACTCTTCCACAACCATCTGATTGCCAGCTGAACCGAATTTCTTGTCTTCCATGATCTCTTTAACACCGGCGCGGGCTTCTTCAAGATTCTGGCAGATAAGAACACCTTTGCCCAGGGCCAGACCATCAGCCTTTAATACGATTGGCATCTTGGCCGTTTCAAGATAATCAAGGGCTGCCTGCGGATCCGTGAAATTCTCATAAGCAGCAGTCGGAATACCATATTTTTTCATCAGATCTTTGGAAAAGGCTTTGGAGCCCTCGATAATGGCTGCATTCTTACGCGGTCCGAATACTCTCAGTCCTTCTGCCTCAAAAGCATCCACAATACCGCCCACCAGCGGATCATCCATGCCGATCACCGTCAGATCAATGGCTTTTTCCTTTGCAAAGGCAACCAGCTTATCAAATTCCATGGCACCGATCGGTACACATTCTGCAACTTCTTCAATACCGGCATTGCCCGGTGCACAGTAAACTTTATCTACAAGAGGACTTTCTGCGACCTTCCATGCGATGGCATGCTCTCTTCCACCGCCGCCAACGATTAATACTTTCATTCTGCTCATCCTTTCTTTCATATATAACTCAAATATCCGCCGATTCCACCAAGTCAAAAGGCAGAATCGGCGGATGAACCTATTCAAAATCAACTCACAAATTCCGATACAGGATTCAAAGTCACATTGCAGACTTGGAGTCTTGAAGTCTACTCCTCTACAAACACTCTGCCATCCTTCACATGCACTTTGTCATGGGCGATCAGATCAATAACTTTCGGCATAATCTGCCATTCAGCCTGCTCCATAATTCTGCGCTGAAGCACCTCAGGCGTATCATCCGGGCGTACTTCCACCGGCTTCTGCATGATGATCGGGCCTGTATCAGTTCCCTCATCAACAAAATGCACCGTTGCACCGCTGATCTTCACACCGCGCTTTAAGGCAGCCTCATGAACATGCAGTCCATAATAACCGGTTCCACAGAAAGACGGGATCAACGACGGATGGATATTGATCATCCTGTTTCTGTAGGCTTTGATCATCTTCTCTGGCACAACCACCATAAAGCCTGCCAATACAATGAGATCCACACCCCGGGCATTGACAGCTTCCAGCAGAGCATCATTAAAAATCTCACGATCTGCATACTGTTTCGGAGAAATACATACCGCTTCAATACCGGCTTTCGCCGCTCTCTCCAGTGCTTTTGCCTTTGGATTATTGCTGATCACCACTTTGATCTCTGTGTCGGTGATACGTCCATCGGCAATGCTGTCGATAATGGCCTGGAGATTGGTGCCGCCGCCGGATACAAGTACTGCAATCTTTAACATAATGTCACACCCTTTTCGCCCTCTGTCAGTTCACCAACGATATAGGCTTTCTCACCTGCTTCTTCAAGAAGCTTCATTGTCTTATCAACATCTGCAGGATCAACACCAATCACCATACCAAGCCCCATGTTGAAAGTATTGTACATCATCTGTTCGGCAATATCACCTTTTTCTGCAATAAGTTTGAAGATAGCCGGAACTTCGTAGCTATTTTTCTTCACAACAGCATGAACACCTTCCGGCAGCATACGTGGAATATTCTCATAAAATCCGCCGCCCGTAATATGGGAGCATCCCTTAAGCGTCACACCGCCGTCTTTAACTGCTTTCAGGGCTTTGACATAAATTCTTGTAGGCGCGATCAATGCTTCACCTAAAGTTGTGCCAAGTTCATCATAGTATGTATCCAATGATTCCTTTGTCATATCGAATACTTTGCGGACAAGGGAGAAACCATTGCTGTGTACACCGGAAGAAGCGATGCCGATAAGCACATCACCTTTCTTCAGATTCTCACCTGTGATCAGATCCTTCTTATCTACAACACCTACTGCAAAACCTGCAAGATCGTACTCATCCTCAGGCATCAGTCCCGGATGCTCCGCTGTCTCACCGCCGATCAGTGCTGCACCGGACTGTTTACATCCTTCTGCCACACCTTTTACGATCTCAGCGATCTTCTCCGGATAATTTTTGCCACAGGCAATATAGTCCAGGAAAAACAGCGGTTCGCCGCCTGCACATGCAATATCGTTTACGCACATGGCAACGCAGTCGATGCCAACGGTGTCGTGCTTGTCCATCAGGAACGCCAGCTTGAGCTTGGTGCCGACGCCATCCGTACCGGAAACGAGGATCGGATCCTTCATGCCATTGAAATCCGGACGGAACAGGCCGCCGAAGCCGCCGAGCGTACCCATAACGCCCTTGGTAAAGGTGCTTTCTACCATCGGCTTCATCAGCTTGACCGCTTCATAGCCTGCGGTAACGTCAACGCCGGCAGCCTTGTAGCTTTCAGAACGGCTTACACTCATGTTTTACATCTCACTTTCATTTATCGTATGAACGAGAAAAATGGAAAATTGATAATGGAGAATTGAGAATTGTGGTTCGGCGCAGAGCGCCGGATTAAATTGACGCGCTATGCGCGTAACCGTCATTCTCCATTCTCCATTTTCCATTCTCAATTCAAAAGTTAGTCTTTGTTAGAGGGGAGCGGAATCTCGATCTCGAACATGTTCTTATCCACCTGCTCGGGTACCGGGATCGGGTACTCGCCGGAGAAGCATGCATCGCAGAAGCCCAGCTTGCAGCCGACTGCAATCTTGCGGCAGGCCTCGAGCGACAGGAAGCCGAGCGAATCCACGCCTATGATCTCGCGCATTTCCTCAACCGTGCGGTTGTGTGCGAGCAGCTGGTTGCGCTCCGGAATATCCGTGCCGAAGAAGCAGGGATGACGGAACGGAGGTGCCGAAATTCTCATGTGAACCTCAGCCGCGCCTGCGTCGCGCAGCAGCTTTACCAGACGGCCGCAGGTCGTACCGCGGACGATGGAGTCATCGACCATGATGACGCGCTTGCCCTCAATAGCGGTGCGCAGGGCATTCAGCTTGAGACGCACGGAGCGCTCGCGCTTGTCCTGACCCGGCTGGATAAAGGTGCGGGCGATATAGCGGTTCTTGATGAGACCGACGCCGTACGGAATGCCGGAGAACTTCGCGTAGCCGATGGCTGCCGGGATACCGGAATCCGGTACGCCGATAACCACGTCAGCGCCGACCGGATGCTCGATGGACAGATACTTGCCGGCCTCCTGACGGGCCAGCTCAACCGATGCACCGTCGATGATGGAGTCCGGACGGGCAAAGTAAATGTACTCGAATACGCACGCGGAGGACTTGCACTCGATACCGCAGTGCATGGAGCGCAGCTCACCGTTTTCGACAACGCAGACCTCACCGGGTTCTACATCGCGGATGAACTTTGCACCGAGCGCGTCCAGAGCACAGGTCTCGGAAGCGAAAATGTAGCAGTCGTTGTCCAGCAGGCCGATACACAGCGGACGGAAGCCGTGCGGGTCGCGTGCCGCAATCAGCTTGCGCGGGGACATGACGACCAGCGAGTAGGCACCCTCGATGCGGTGCATGGTGTTCATAACGGCTTCTTCAATAGAGCCGCACTTGAGGCGTTCCTTAACAATGGTGTAGACCAGCACCTCGGTGTCGTTCGAGGAACGGAAAATGCCGCCGTCCAGCTCAATCTCGCGGCGCAGCTCGCCTGCGTTTACGAGGTTACCGTTGTGCGCAACCGCGAGATTGCCCTTTACATGGGTGATGGAGATCGGCTGCGCATTCTCGCGACGGGTATCGCCGGTGGTGGAGTAGCGCACATGACCGATAGCCATCGAGCCGGGCATGTTGTCCAGAATCTCCTGATTGAACACGGCGCTGACCAGACCGGTGTCCTTATGGCAGTGGATCACGCCGTTTTTGTTCACGGCGATACCGGCAGCCTCCTGACCGCGGTGCTGGAGAGCAAACAGTGCAGTATACGCGTCGTGCGCGGCGGAAATCTCCTTGCCTTCCGGCGCTGCGATACCGAATACACCGCACTCCTCATGCACCTTGTCAAACGGAGTGCTGCTTTTTCTTAAAATACGATATTTCATTCTTCAGCCTTTTCTTGTCCGAATCTTGCCTTGCGGATGGGCTTACTTGCCCATAACGCGCTTCATGATCTCCTGATATGCCTCCTCGACACCGCCCATGTCACGACGGAAGCGGTCCTTGTCCAGCTTCTCCTTGGTGGTCTTGTCCCACAGGCGGCAGGTATCCGGAGAGATTTCGTCTGCGAGAACGATCTTGCCGTCCGCAGTCTTGCCGAACTCGAGCTTAAAGTCAACGAGGATGACGTTCAGGGTATCGAAGTACTGCTTCATAACTTCGTTTACCTTGAAGGCCATTGCCTTGATGGTCTCGATCTCCTCACGGGTAGCAGCCTTCAGTGCGATAGCGTGGTAAGCGTTCATGAGCGGGTCGCCAAGCTCATCGTTTTTGTAGGAGAACTCGATGGTCGGCTCGTCGAATACGATGCCCTCTTCCACGCCGAAACGCTTTGCAAAGGAACCGGCGGAAATGTTGCGGATGATGACCTCCAGCGGTACAATAGAGACCTTCTTTACCAGGGTTTCGCGCTCGGAGAGCTGCTCGACAAAGTGGGTCGGCACGCCCTGCTGCTCGAGCAGCTGGAACATGTGATTGCTCATTACGTTGTTGATCACGCCCTTGCCGGTGATGGTGCCCTTCTTCTCACCGTTGAATGCGGTTGCATCGTCCTTGTAGTCAACGATTACGAGATTTGCGTCGTCGGTAGCAAATACCTTCTTAGCCTTGCCTTCGTACAGCTGTTCTTTCTTTTCCATGTCCAATTCCTCCATTTGTATAAGTAGTGTTAATTTGAAACGACTTTTCGATTGAAAGCACGCTTTCAATCGAGGGGACATACCGAACAGTGTTCGGATATGCCCTAAGCTACCAAAAGTTCCGCCCGGTGGTTGAAACTTTTGCACGCACTTGTGTAAAAACCGTGATACATGCTCCCGGTTTTTACGAACCTGTGGTTGGATTTAATGCGCGCTGCGGCGCGGGAGTTTTAGTGCTGCTAAGTGTTTGCAGGTTGTACATTTTAGCTGCCAATGGGAGCGGCACCAATGCCTTTACCTTGCGGGGATGCGGTATCAGAGATACCTATATAGATTACGCGAACTGAGCGCGAACCTTTTCGTCCTTTGCGGTAACTTCCGCTGCCATATCGGCCTTGAACTGCGCGAGCTTCTGTGCCAGCGCGTCATCCGACAGGGCGATCATCTGTGCTGCGAGGATAGCGGCGTTGTCTGCGCCGTCAATCGCAACGGTTGCCACCGGAATGCCCTTGGGCATCTGCACGATGGAGAGCAGGCTGTCCATGCCGCCCATGACGCTGGTGGCCATCGGCACGCCGATTACCGGAAGCGTGGTGTAAGCCGCCAGTACACCGCCGAGATGTGCGGCCTTGCCTGCTGCCGCGATGATAACGCCGAAGCCTTCGGCTGCCGCGTTCTTCGCCAGCTGCTCGGCAGCGGCCGGGGTGCGGTGCGCGGAGCAGATGCGGACCTCAGTCGGAATATCGAACGATTTCAGACGGTCAACACACTTTTCCATTACCTTGAGATCACTGTCGGATCCCATGACAACGAGAACTTTTTTCATTTGTTATTCCTCCTACAAAAACAAATGAGGGCACGGGTATACCCGTGCCCTATAATCGCTCATTTATGTGCACCGATGCCCGAGAGAATGCACGAATGCCCGAGAACAAAAAACTGTTCAGCTGCAGTCTGGTTCAAAAATACGCTGCCGGTCATGAGTACACCTCTTTCTTAAAACCAACGGTGACGATACATATTTATTTTAGCCAATTTAACTTGTTAATGCAAGTATTTTACCCGCTTTTTTCGGGATTCGTGTAAATGCCCAAAGATAAATTTTACTCCTCTGCACTTTCGTGCAGAACGCCCTTTTTGTAAAGCACCTCTTCCATCTGGTGCACGCGCTCGGTCCACGAGCACTGCGCGCCGTAGGCAAGGCGTTTTTCCGTCCATGCCGGACGGTTTTCCTTGGCAGCGGCATCGCACAGCGGCAGGAACATCTCGGGATTGCGGGCAATGTAGACCACATCCTTGAAATCCTCGACCTGCAGCGGCTCGCGCGTGGAAACGATCGGCTTGCCGGTTGCCAGATATTCGTAGAACTTGAGCGGCGAAACGTCCTTGGAGAGCGCACCGGCACGGAATACATTCAGGCAGACGTCCATCTGTGCCAGATACGCGGGCAGCTCGGGCTGCGGCACCAGACCGTGGAATACGATGTTCGGGTACTGCTTGAGATTTGTCAGGTCAACACCCGGCAGCGTGCGTCCGATCAGGAAAATCGTCGCGTTCGGACGGCTCTTCGCCAGCTTTTCGATCAGTGCATAGTCGATGCACTCCTGCAGCATGCCGACAAAGCCGTAGATCGGATGCGGCAGATCCTTCATGTCCTCCGGGCAGGGAAGGATGTCCTTCTCGGTCTGTACGCGCGAGAAGATCTCGTAAGCCGCGCCGTTCGGGATCATTTGGGTGGTCGGGTTGACCTTTTCCAGTGTCTCTGCCAGCCCGACTGCGGTTGCGAATACCTGATCGGCAGGCTTGGCCAGATCGTGCTCCATCTTGTTCACAACCTTGGGATTGATGTGACCCTTGTACGCGGAATGACGGTCTACACAGTCGTATACCAGCTTGGCGTGCGGCAGGTGCTCCACGATGTCGCACGAGGACGGCGAGTAGCACCACAGCACGGTCTCGTCGCCGAAGCCGTGCTCGCGCATCTTTTCGCAGATGAACGCCGCCTGTCGTTTCTGGTTAATTTTGTTAATCCAGCGGAATTTGTTGAAAAACGGCAGTACCGGCGGCAGTGCGTACACGGTGATGTTTTCGTGTCCCTCGACTTTTTCGCCGGGCTGCTTGTACTTTTCGATATATGCGGAGGCTTTTTTGTCCTTGAGCGGTGCGATCATGGACACCGGAGGATCAAAATACAGGATTTCGCTGTTGCGCAGACGGCTCATCACGTTCTGCTTGCGCGTCGGCAGAGGATGGTAGTTCGTTGTCGAAAGACAGACGATGTGGTTCTTCATATCTATATAACCCCTTTAGTGGATTGTTTTATCATATATCGTAGGGCACCCCGCCCTACGGTTTAGTTTTCGGAAATGTTCAGTAGCTTCGCTGCACCCTTCACATTCTCGGACTCTCTTTCTCGCAGCATTTCCGCAGTGCGGTGCACCTCGTTATCGAGCGCACCGGAGACGCACTCGTCAATGAGGCGGCACAGCGGCTCCGCCTTGACAGACGAAAGCTGCAGGCAGGTGCGGCTGCCGATATATTTCAGAAAGCCGTCCACCTTGATATCGTAGCTCATGCCGACGACCGGAACGCCCTGACCGGCGGAGAACATCAGCGAATGCAGTCGGATGCCAACCACGGTTTTCATGCGGGAGAGGATGCCGATGGTGACTTCGATGGGCTGTCGGGTACGCACGGCGTGCCACGGACAGTGCAGCAGTGCGCCGACACGTTCTGCGGGCATGAGGTCGCTCGGGAACTCGATGGGTACGAAAACCGGCGTCAGGCCGTGCTTTTCGTAGGCATAGTTGGCTGCAGCCGCGATTTCGGGCAGAGCCGTGTCCAGACCCTTCCAGTTGCGCAGACCGAAGCCGATATACTTTCCGTTCGGGTCAATGCCGCTCTGCTCGAGGGCGATATTGACGATTTCACGCGGCGCCGGCGTCAGAATGATGGTCGGGTCGGCGGAAACACGGATATCCGGCCGGGTAACGCCCATTTCGGCAAGCAGTGCGCGGGAATTGTCATCGCGCAGCGTGATGCGGTCAACCGATGCGTCAATGGTTCTGGCGGCCATCCGGCGGTTGCCCGGACGGTTGATCGGACCGATGCCGCAGCCGTACATCATTACCTTGCAGCCGCGTTTTTTGGCGGCGTACAGCGTGTAGCAGTAGTACCAGATCGAGCGGGTGGACGTGACATCCTGCATCAGCGAGCCGCCGCCGTTGATATACAGCGCGGCATGGCGGAACTTGCGCAGGACGGAGAACACATTAAAGGTATAGATGGCGTTCGTGCGGTAAACGAGGCGCGTTTCCTTGGGACGGCGCGACATCACGCAGATGGTGCGTTCGGGATCGAGCTGGCGCATCTCCTGCACAATGGCCTCGAGGATGGCATCGTCACCGGCGTTGCCGCGTCCGTACGCGCCGCAGATGACAATGCTCTCACGCTCGTTTTTCGGACGATGGAACCGTGCCAGCAGATGACGGTAGTTTTCCATCTGGCGTTCGCACATCTTGTCGCGCGAGAAATCGCGGGAGGCTTTTTCGTACAGCGCATCCGCGAATTTCTGCCGCAGCGCGGCATCGTTGCCCAGACGGATCAGATATTCCGCCAGCCGCTTATCGTCCCCGACCGGGAAGATATAGCCGTTTTCACCGGTGTCGATGAGTTCGGGCATGCCGCCGACATCCGAGCAGATGGTCGCACAGCCGGCACAAACGCCCTCCAGAATGGAATACGGGAAGGTTTCGGACACCGAGGACAGCAGGTTGATATCCATCGCGCGGAAGAACGGCATGACCGGCGATACCCAGCCGCAGAATGTCACGCGCTCGTGCATGCCGAGCTGGTCGCACAGCTTTTTGAGCATGTCCTCGTCCTCGCCGTCGCCGGCGATGAACAGGCGCAGCTGCGGCGCGGATTTTAGCGCCTCGGCAAAGCCGCGGATGGTGGTCGCAATATCCTTGACGGCGGTCAGACGCGCGGCAATGCCGCACAGCACGTCGCCGTCCTCGATCTTAGCACCGTAGGTGTCCCGCAGATAGGCCACACGGTCAAATTCACCCTCCGGACGATCAAAATCCATACCGTTGTAGATTTTTACAATGCGCTCCGGGTCAAAGCCGCGCTCGATGAGCGTGCGCGCCATACGGTCTGCGACCGGCTGATAGAAGTCGAGAAAGCGCAGCGCGATGGCATTCGCCGTGCCGAGCGTGTACTGCTTGAGCGGACTGCCGAGGTAGTCCAGCCGGTAATCTGAGTGCACGGTCGTGACGATCGGCACCTGACGGCTGCGGCGCACCATGGCTCCCATCAGGTTGGCACGGCCGCCGTGGCAGTGAATAATGTCGGGCTTGAACGCATCTACCAGGTCGCGCATGGTCCGTGCCGCGCGGAACGGATTGTGCCGCTCGATCACGCGCACATCAATGCCGCGCTCGCGCGCTTCATCTGCAAACGGACCTGCGCGGAACGAGATGAGCATTACATCGTTATTGCGGTTGAGTCCGGTCACGGTATTCATAATCTGGGTCTTGGCGCCGCCTACATCGCCGCCGCCCATTACATGCATGATTCGCAAAGTCAAATACCTCCACTTGACAAGTATAATCAGTATACCATGAAAACAGGGGGATTGCAAAACCGTGAGACAGGAAAATGCGGCTTTTTCGGCGATTTTTCGGCAAACGAAGTTTGTGTTTCCACCGCTTTCATGGTATACTTAAGGCAACACCGCACAATTGAAGCTGCGGCTCCTTGCGCAGGCTCCGGTCGCGCTGCCGCGGCTCCTTGCGCAGGCTCCGGTCGCGCTGCCGCGGCGCTTTACGGAAATTTTGCGCTTTTGTTCAATTATGCGGTCTTGCCTATCTATTTGACGGAAAGCGAGGGTTTTTCTTTTGTCCTCTAAAAATACCATGACACGCGATGCGATGCTGTTCCTGCCGGCCAAGGTGGTCGAGGGACTGCTCGTCATCGGGTGTTCCTCGCTGTATTCCCACATCTTTGTGGAGGGTGCGGTCAGTGCATTCAACCTGACCAACACCACGATACAGCTGCTGTACCTCATCCTTGCGGGCTGGATGGCGAATTCCGCCACCCGCTATGTCGGTGAGGAGTACCGCGCCGATGAAGGACGCGGCCTGTTCTCCACGGTTTCTACCATCTATGTGGGATTGTGCGTGCTCGTTGCCATCGGCTGCTGCATTACGGCAGCTGTGACGCAAAGCCCGGTTTATCTGGGCGGTGCGCTGATGTTCTGCACCTACACGGCGTTTCAGGTGCTTAATGCGGCGCTGATTCAGCTCGGCCGCGTCAAAGCATCCATCCTGTGGTCGCTGACCTCGGCGGTGCTCAAGCTCGCGGTTGCATTCGCGCTTGTCGGCGGCAAGTCGAATTATCCGTCGCCGTTCCCGGCTATCTTTGCCAATACCATTGCGGATGGTGTAGCTGCCATCGGTGCGGTGTTTGCACTCAGCCTGCCGGTTGTTGTGCGGCTGAAGTATTTCTCCAAGCCGCTGCTGAACAGGTTCCTCAAATACGGCGTACCGTTGATGGGCGTTTCCATCTCGGTGGCGCTGCTCAACCAGATCGACAAATACCTCGTTGTCGGTTTTTACGGCAACATTCTGTACGCATACTACTCGAATAACAACTCGATCGCGAGCGGTCTGTTCACGATGATCTCGGTCGGTATTATGCGCGGCGTGTATCCTGCCGTGCTGCGCGGCTGGCGCGAGGGCGGCAAAGCCGCGGCAAAGCCGCTGCTCGATCAGGGCGTGCGGCTGTATCTGCTGATTGCTGTGCCTGCTGTTGCGGGTCTGACTGCGGTGGCGCTGCCGCTCAGCCGGTTTCTGTTCCCCGCGAAGTATGCCGCCGGTGCGCCGGTCATTGCGTATACTGCGCTTGCCATGCTGTTCATGGGCCTGACCGAGTACGCCAACAAGGCGTATGAGCTGGAGCAGTCCACCGTACACGTTCTGCAGAACAGCGCGATCGCAGCAGTTATCAAGGTGGTTTCGAGTGTCATTCTGCTCAAAACCCTCGGATTTACGGGCGGTGCGCTCGGTTCGGTGGTCGCATTTGCGTCCTACTTTATCATTACCTGTGTGCGCGTGCGCAGCCGATTCCTGTTCCGTGTGGCACCGATCAGTCTGGTGCGCATCATCGTTTCGGCGCTGCTGTGCGGCGCGGCGGCCTTTGCGTGCACGCTGCTGCCGGTCGGCAATCTCATTCGCCTTGGCGCGGCTGTCGTGGTCGGTGCAGGTGTTTATGCGGTGTGCATTATCGTCAGCGGTGAGGGCCGCGAGGAAGTAC
>OLQY01000742.1_pt1 | contig 34829 bp, 29 predicted proteins | sample 1672851 | NCBI WGS metagenome assembly OLQY01 (sample SAMEA3136730, study PRJEB25190) | human gut metagenome | reverse complement strand
GTACTATATTTGTTGGAGTTTTATTATTGTAAAATTTAACTAGCACAACGGATTATATTAAATATCAAATATACTCAAGTCTTAAGAGGATTCAGCTTTTTAGTTATACATATTCTATATGTCTATTTTTAATAGAATCTAAAGATATTGTGATATCTTTGCTTGCCACATTTGTAAGTAAGTCCAAAACTCTATCAGACTTCTTATTTTTCTTGGAAATTTTAAGGAATTTAAACCAAAACAAATAATTATTAATATACTTTGTAGCGACACCATTAAACTTTCTAATCCAAGTCTTGAAGTTACTGTGAAGTGAATTTATATGCTGTATATGGTAAACTTCAATCCATTCTCCTACCTCTTGGTATTTGTCTCATTTTAATATCCAGTTCTTTATATCCAGAAGCATAACTCTTATGAGAATCTGTACACATAGTTACATCTTTTTCTAATTTTCCATCAAAGAAATTTACTATTTTTTCAGTTGTAATCCTTCCAGTCCAAACAGAACCGATTAGTATATTACTTTTTCTATCTATAGCGGTTTCTATACAAACTTGTTCATGAGATATTCCTCTAAATTTAGATTTCCCCCCTTTTTCTAGGTTCTCTAGGCATGATAAAATCAGTACTTTTACTATGATTACCCTTATAGGATTCTCTTATATAAGTTTCATCAACTTCAACTATTCCTTCGATAGTGTCTTGTTTAAGTATCAAATTAAGTACGTCAAGTATTCTATGACGCATAAAAAAGGATGTAGGTATACTAACTTCAATTTCACTAGCACATTCTCTAATAGTTCCACCAGTTATCATAAGTTCACAGTATTTTAGCCATTTATCTAAAGATATTTTTGTATGAGAAAGAGGAGAATTAGTCATTTCATCAAAAGTTCTCCTACAATGCTTACAAATATATATTTGTCTACCACTAGTCTTACCATTTTTATTAAGGTCTTTACTAAAACAACGAGGACATTCTTGACCCCTTGAGAATCTATTCTCTTTTATATGTTTCTCAAGTCTTGAAATATTTAAATTAGACCCAAGAATACCTTGTGCTATCTTGTAGCTGTTTTTCATCCAATCCTTTTATATAGCTTTTAAGACTTCTGTGTAATGACATACTATTCACTCCTTGAATAATATTCTTAGTTATATTATACCGTGTTTATCACAAAATATTTAGGCTATGTTTTAAATAAATGTTGATATTTTTATATTTTATCATAAAAAAGCAGGGGTAGTATTACCTCTGCTTTTTAGTTCGTATTTTATTAATATCTATGCTCTTTTATTGGCTATATATTAAAATCTTCCACTCATGAATGCTACTAATTTTTCAGAATTTATAATATAAGATTTCTGCATAACAGTTTTCATATTAAAACTACCATCATCTATAGGTTTATTTATTTCTAAAAATACATATACACTATGATTATCTATAGGTGTTAAAGTTATACTTCTTTTAAATTGAAAATTAATATCACCATTTTCCTCTATTTGCTTTCCATCCAGTAAAATAGTCATACTTCCTAATGCACTAGATGGCAAATCATTTATAGTAGCTTTTTTTAATTTTGAGCTTGAAAGTATATCACTTAAAAAATCAATTTCATTAATTCCCAATTTATAATTGTAATCATAAGTATCTTGACCTTTTTCTAATTTCCAAATTGAAACAACATTATCTTTTGAAAATAGAAATACATCCTTTAAGATATTATATTCTCTTATTTTATACCCAGCAAATATTATTAAGATAATAACGACTACTGAAAGTATACCTAAAAGTCCTTTCCTTTTGCAATTCTTCAACTTTATCCCCCCTTACAAGTTAATTTTATATTATTATATCAAAAATATATTTATTTCGTATTATATAACAATTGCGAAATTAATTATATTGTATCATTTTCAATACTCGTTTAAAACATAGCCTTATATTTATAAAAGTAGATTAAGTTTCTTAGATACGAAGTTTATGTTTATAAACCTCTAGTAAAGCTAATAGTATTATAAAAAAGGTTAGCATTTGCTAACCTTTTTTATAATACACTTATTAATACTGCTCCTTTTGATGTATATGTACCCATAACTGCACCTAGATCGGATATCATAATACTTTCAAAGTCATGATTTTTAAGCATCATTTCTTTTACTTTAAGAGCTTTATCTAAACAATTTGCATGTACTATAGCTAATGACTTAACTTCTCCTTCTTTTATTGAATCACATACATTTTCAACTACTTTTTTCATTGAATTGTTATCCCCTCTAGCCTTATCACAAGGCTTAACTTCACCATTTCCTATTTTCACTATAACTTTGAAGTTTAAAGCATTTATAAGCTTACCAGCTAAAGCATTTATTCTTCCACCTTTTATAGCATTTTCTAAAGTTTCTAATGAACCATAAAATACTACATCTTTCTTTATAGATTCTATAATATTTACTATCTCATCTAAACTTTTTCCTTCTTCTGCTAATTGTGCTGCTTTAACTATTAAAAGTCCTTGACCTATAGAACCTGTTTCAGTATCTATAACTGTAACTTTTTTGTTTGGATATTCTTCCTCAAACATATTTTTAGCAAGAACTGCTGTTGAATATGTTCCTGATAACTTTGAAGCTAAAGTTATTACTAATATCTCATCTTCTTCCCCTTCATAGCTTCTCATAAATCTTTCTGGAGAAGGACAAGACGTTTTTGGAAGAACTGGTGAATTAGCCATCATTTTGTAAAATTCATCTTTTTCTATCTCCCCATCTGTATATATATCATCTCCAAAAGCTACATTAAGAGGTACTATTTCTATATTATATTTTTCAACTATATCTTTATTTAAATCACAAGAGCTATCTGTTACTATTCTAATCTTTTTCATATATCTCACTCCATTTAATATAATCATATCTTTTTCAGTCGGTCAGTTGACCGTTATTTATTTTTATTGTATACTCAATTTACGCTAAAGTCAATAATTAAATTGATTGTATTAATTATATGTATAGTTTATTTACTTTTAGTAGATTTTTAATATGAAAATATCCATTTTCTTATATTAAATATAATGTATATAATTAATTGACAATAATATTTACTATATTTATAATTTATTTAGTAAAATGCGAAATTCTAGGATGGTATTTGTATGAAACAAAATAATATGAAAGAAACAATTTTATCAGCAGCTACAGATTTGATAATAAAACAAGGGGTAAAGAATACTTCTTTAGCTGATATAGCTAAAGCATCAAATATAAGTAAAGGCACATTATATTATCATTATTCTTCAAAAAATGATTTAATATGTGCTATTGCAAACATGCATTTAGAGGTTATAACAAAGGCTGTACTAGATTGTGTTCATGGCATAGGAACTGATGATTCTTCTGTTAATATGGTAAATTTAATAATGGAAAAAATATCTTCTATAGAAGGTAGAGGAAGAATACATATGTACCTTTTATGCGAAGCTATAACAGAAAATGATACTCTGAAGGAGTCAATTAAAGTTAAATATTTTGAATGGAGAAACACTTTAAAACAAGAAATTTCTAAGACTGTTAAAGATAATAAGGATGCTGAAGCACTTTCATTTTTATTAGTATCTGTAGTGGATGGTCTTGTTGTTCAAGGTCTTTTAAAATCTGAAACTATTCCTTATGAAAATATTGCAAGTTTCTTATTAAAAAGTTGGCTATAATAATTTAATTAACTTTAGTGGTATACATATCACTAAATACTTACTAAAAAAGATGGTTATTAATAACCATCTTTTTTACTTTATCTAATTATATATCCACTACTACTAAGTTATTTATATTAAAATAATATTCTATACTTTTATCAATTTGATTTATTTTACTCTTTATCTATAGTTTTTATAACCCTACATGGATTTCCAACCGCAATAGTATTATCAGGTATATCCTTAGTTACAACACTGCCTGAACCTATAACAACATTTTTACCTATTTTAACACCAGGATTTATTGTAGTTGCCCCACCTATCCAAGAACCATCTCCTATTTCTATATCTTTAGCAAATTCAAGACCTAACTTTCTTTGAGATGGTGATATAGGATGAGCTGCTGTAAATATATTTACATTAGGACCTATTAATACATCATCACCTATAACTACCTTAGCACAATCAAGTACTGTTAAATTATAGTTTGCATAAGAATTTTCACCCCAGTGTATGTTATATCCATAATCGCATCTAAAAGGTGGCTCTATATAAAATTTTTCTCCAACTGATCCAAATAAACCTCTTAATAAGTTATCTCTTTTTTCTATTTCATTTGGCTTAAGCATGTTATACTCATATAAAACTTCCTTAGCATGCTGTCTTTCATTAGTTAATTCTTCACCAAAAGCTAAATATAATTCACCCATTATCATTTTTTCTTTTTCTGTCATGATATTTATTCCCCTTATTATATCTATTTTAATTTATATATTATAGCTTCATATGGTCTTAGATTTATTTTCTCTATATTTTTACTTGAATCCTTATAGTTACTTAATAAAGTTTCACAACTTTCATACTTTATAGACTTATCTAATACGAATTCTTCGTCTTTATCATAGAAATTAGCTACTACTAATATTTTTTCATCATTTAATTCTCTTATATATGAAAATATTGAGTTATGATCTTTATATAACAATTTAAAATCACCATATACAACTACATCTTCATTCTTTCTTATTTTTATAAGTTTCTTATAATGATTAAATATTGAGTTTTCATCTTCTAAATTATTCTTAACATTTATATCTACATAATTTGGATTAACTTTTAACCATGGTTTTACTTTACTAAATCCACCATTTAAGCTATCGTCCCATTGCATAGGTGTTCTTGCGTTATCTCTTCCTTTAGCATATATAGATTTCATTATATCTTCTTCTTTATAACCTTCACTTATACGCTCTTTGTACATGTTTAAAAGTTCTATATCATTGTATTCATCAATACTATCAAATACTACATTAGTCATTCCTATTTCTTCACCTTGATATATATAAGGAGTTCCCTTTTGCATATGTAGTACTGTTGCTAACATTTTAGCACTTAACTCTCTGTATTCTTTGCTATCATTTCCCCATCTTGAAACTATTCTTGGAAGGTCATGATTATTCCAAAATAAACTATTCCATCCTTCATTATCCAATTCAGTTTGCCACTTATTAAATACTTCTTTTAATTTTATAAAATTAAGAGGAGCTAAATCCCACTTAGTTTTACCTGGTATTTCATCTAAAGATATGTGTTCAAATTGGAATACCATACTAAGTTCATTTCTTATCGGGTTGCTATATAATTTAGCTATTTCTGGAGTAGCACCCCAAGTTTCTCCTACTGTTAGTAAGTCTTTTTTTCCAAAAGTATTTACATTCATTTCATTTATGTATTCATGAAGCTTTGGTCCATTAGCAGTTATTAACTTATCAGGTTCTTTTCCTACTAAGTCTATAACGTCTAATCTAAATCCACCTACTCCTTTGTCTATCCAGAAGTTTATCATATCGTATAGCTCATTTCTAACTTCTTTGTTTTCCCAATTTAAATCTGGTTGTTTTTTAGAAAATAAATGTAAATAGTATTCATTACTATCTTTATCTAATTCCCATGCACTTCCACTAAATGTTGATTTCATTTCATTTGGTTCTTTGCCATTTACTGGCTTTCTAAATACATAATAGTCTCTGTATTTACTATTTGGATTGTTCTTAGCTTCTATAAACCACTTATGTTCATCTGAAGTATGATTTAATACTAAGTCCATTAATATCTTTATTCCTCTATCATTAGCTTCTTTTAATAAATTATCCATATCTTCCATAGTACCAAACTCATCCATTATATCTCTATAATCACTTATATCATATCCATTGTCATCATTTGGAGATTTATATACTGGCGATAACCATATTACATCTATTCCTAGTTCTTTTAAATAGTCAAGTTTAGATATTATTCCTTTTAAATCCCCTATACCATCATTGTTACTATCACAAAAACTTCTTGGATAAATTTGATAAACTACTGAACTATGCCACCATTTTTTCTCTAACATATTTTTCCCCCTAATTTTTATTTAATTGTAATATATCTATAATGCTATTATAATAAAGTAAAAGCATTAAATTCTATAAATATATTGATAATTAATAACACAAAACTGACTTTAAGGGGATTATTATGGTAAATGATAAACTTGAGGAGAAAAGAAAACATGGTAATTTTTTATTACCTCTTGGCATTTATGATGTTGATTTAGGGGATAAAGAATATTCAATATCTGCCCATTGGCATAAAGAAATCGAAATAATACTAGTAAACACAGGTGAATTTAATTTACAAATTAATTCTGATTTTTATACTTGTAAATGTGGTGATATAGTTATTATAAATTGTGAGGAACTTCATTACTTAATTGCTAAAGAAAGTGTATATAGTGAATTTACAAGCTTAGTATTTGATATTTCTCAACTAAATAGCTCTATACTTGATAGCTCATCAGTTAACTTTATAACACCTATTATAAATAAAAAATTTAAACTTCCAACAATAATAAATGAAAATTCTAATATTTATAATAATTTAAAGGAAATATTTCTAAAAATTATCCAAGTTTATAGTCATAAATATTATGGTTTTGAACTAGAAATTAAAGCTTTATTATTTAGTTTTTTTGCTAATATATTTAGAGAAAACTTAGTAATAAAAAAAGATTCTATATTATCAGATGACAGTAAAGTTTTTAAAATAAAAGATGTTATAAAATATATAGAAAATAACTATAGAAATGATATAAATATAACTACATTAGCTAATATTTGTCACTATAATGAATATCATTTTATGAGATTTTTTAAGAGATACACAGGTAAAACATGTATTCAATTTATAAAAAATTATAGACTAGAAAAAGCATATAATTTACTTAAAAATACAGATTTGCCTGTTACTCAAATTTCTTTTGATGTAGGATTTTCAAATGTATCTTATTTTATAAGAAGTTTTAAGGAAAAGTATAAAGTTACACCTAAAGAACTTAGGTTAAGAGCTGATGATTCATTTAATATTTAAATATTGATATGATTATTATTTATATATCACATAGCTTTTATATTTTAATCTTATTATATGTAAAAATCCCTAGAGTTTTGATTCTAGGGATTTTTATAAAGTAAGATTATTTTAAAACTACTTTCTTGAATTTTTTCTTTCCACGTTTTATAACCATACCGTCACCAGCTAAAGAATCTTTAGTAAATGTAGCTTTTACATCAGATACCTTTTCTCCGTCTACAGTTACTCCACCTTGTTCTATATTTCTTCTAGCTTCAGATCTAGTTGGTGCAAGTTCTGCTTTAACTAATAAAGATATTAAATCTATAACTCCATCAGTTAAGTCTGCTTCTTCTATTTCAGTTGTAGGCATATCAGCATGAGCTGCTCCTGAGAATAAAGCTCTTGAACTTTCTTGTGCTTTTATAGCTTCTTCTTCACTATGAACAAGTTTAGTTAATTCAAATGCTAATACTTCTTTAGCTTCGTTTATTCTGTTTCCTTCCCACTTTTCTATTTCTTCTATTTCTTCAAGTGATAAGAATGTTAACATACGCATACATTTGAATACATCAGCATCAGCAACATTTCTCCAGTATTGGTAGAATTCAAATGGAGATGTTTTGTTTGGATCTAACCATACTGCACCATTTGCAGTTTTACCCATTTTGTTTCCTTCTGAGTTAAGAAGTAAAGTTATAGTCATTGCATATGCATTTTCACCTAATTTACGTCTTATTAAATCAGTACCAGCAAGCATGTTACTCCATTGGTCATTTCCACCTAATTGCATTTGGCATCCGTATTTTTCATATAAATGATAGAAGTCGTAAGCTTGCATTATCATGTAGTTAAATTCTAAGAAGCTAAGTCCTCTTTCCATTCTATTTTTATAACATTCAGCAGTAAGCATTCTGTTAACACTAAATTGAGCTCCTACTTCTCTTAATAAGTCAACATAGTTTAAGTCTAATAACCAATCAGCATTGTTAACTAATAAAGCTTTATCTTCTCCAAAATCTATAAATTTACTCATTTGCTTTTTGAAACATTCACAGTTATGATTTATTTGCTCTGGAGTCATCATTTGTCTCATATCTGTTCTTCCTGATGGGTCACCTATCATAGTTGTTCCTCCACCAACAAGTGCTATAGGCTTATTTCCTGCCATTTGTAATCTCTTCATTAAACATAAAGTCATGAAGTGACCAACGTGTAAACTATCTGCAGTAGCATCAAATCCTATATAGAATTTTGCTTTACCTGCGTTTATAAGTTCTTTTAATTCATCTTCATCAGTTACTTGAGCAACTAATCCTCTAGCAACTAATTCATCGTATACCGTCATAGTCATTGATATTCACTCCTTATAATTATTTTTAATATAAAAAAAGCTCTCGTCCCTATATAAAGGACGAAAGCATTGCTTACGTGTTACCACCTTAGTTCATCAATATCTCACAATATTGACCTTAATAAGTACGCCAAAATTTGGTTATACTTTAGCACTGTAACGTGTGCCAATACGTTAATCCCTACTAGTTGTTATCTTTGGGGATTACAGCTCTAAGATGTATTCAAATTAACTTATCTATTTCCTTTCACCAACCGGAAACTCTCTGAAAGACTACATTAATCTTACTTATTCTTTTCATAGCATTTATAAATAATTATTATATTTACTTCATTATATTAATATGTAATAATTTTGTCAACCTATAATATAATTTATTTTGGTAAAAAATTTTCAAATGTTATATTATTATCTTATAATTCTTAACTTTCCCTAATGCTAATTCATTAAATTATCTAATATATAATTTTGCCTTACTCTTATATCTATTCTTTTATCTAATACAATATTAAATAATATTATAAATAAAATAGCTATTTTTAGTGCTAATACTAATATTAATATTGTTACTAATGACATATATCTTGCATAAGATACTTTTTGATATTTTGATAGTATATAATTTTGAATTACAGTATATCCATCTCTAATTATAAAATAAGCACATAAATAGCTAACACATGTAAATATAGTTATTAAGTATGTATTATTTATTTCTATATTAGTAAATCTAAATATTTCATAAATTAATAAATATAATGAACATCCATAAAATACTTTTTTTGAACAAGATATAAACCTAGAATATGTTCTAAAATTTCTAATAATATTATACTTTCTTTTAGCGTTAGATTTTAATATTTTTAATTTATTACTAAATATTAATCCTAAATAATATACACTAAACATCATTCCAAGTGGAAACATTGCAATTAGTAAGTAATAAATTGTATTTGCAACTTCTTTATTATTTAAAAATTTTATATATCCCTTAAATTCCTGCATAAAGCTATAGCCGATTAACTTTGAAGCATATATATCTATAAATACCATTAAAAGTACAGATAGTATAGATCCATATACTAGGTCATCCATTATAGTTGTATTATTTTGCAAAAGAACACCACATATTATTCCTAGAATAACACTTTGACTTGCCCAAATAGCTGTCCCAATATTACCTAATACTAAACCTACTATTACAAGTGAAGTTACCCCTGATAATACGCTATATTTAAAATCACATTTTAAGCATATTACAACAAAAAATATTGGTACTATAAAATCTAAATAAAATGTATACCCAAGTCCAGTGGATACAAAGAATATAGTTCCTACAACAAATAAAGCAGACATAAGTGCAGCTTCTGTCATTTTTTTAGTATCATTCAAGTTAAACATCTCCAAATCTTATTAATTAATACTTATAAATATTAATTATATCATTTCTTTATAATAAAATCTAATTAGAAATCTAACTATTAAGTAGCTTTGATAAAAAACTAGAATTATATAATCTTCTCTACTTTTATAACTTTAAGTCTATTTTGTCATAAAGCATTGCTGCTTTTTCATTTTATTTAGCTACATGTAGTTTAATTTAATGTATAGTATGTCTTATATAAAAGTATAAATTCTATCTAAACTTCTTTATCCCTTCATTATCTTTATAACTACTTTAAATTATACTATATTTTGTATATCTGCTTTTTAATCTATTAATATTCTTATTTTAAAATGCTATAATAAAACTTATAAAAAGTATAAAAGGAGGATAATCAATGTTTGTAATAAAACACTTTAAAGATTTGAGTGTAGATGAGTTTTTTGAAATAGCTAAAGCTAGATATGAAGTTTTTGCATGTGAACAAAAAATTACCCAGGAAAATGATTTTGATGATACTGATAAAAAATGTTATCATATTTTTTCTTTAGATAATAATACCATTACATCATATGCAAGGATAATACCTAAAGAATATAGTAGCTATGAAGATACTTCTATTGGAAGAGTACTTGTAAATAAAAATTATAGAAGAAATGGGTTAGCTAAAAAATTAATGATGAACTCTATTGAGTTTATAACTAATAACCTTAATGAAGAACATATAACTTTATCAGCTCAATATTACATAAAAGATTTATATAAATCTTTAGGGTTTAAAGAAATATCAGATGTTTATGATGAAGTTGGTATTCCTCATGTAAAAATGAGATTATAAAGTATATAAAAATAAGGCTGTGTTAGCTTAATTTGTGATAATAAAAATAGATAAACAACCATGCCAAAGTGTTTTAAATTATTTTGTATGGTTGTTTATCTATTTTATATAAATACTTCGTAATATATTAATATGGTCTATTTCTTTTTAAATATAAAATTAGTTACAGCCCCTAAAATTAAAACTGGTATTGTAGCTCCAATTAATATACCTACTATTTTATTATTGTAAAATTTAACTAGCACAACGGATTAATTTATTTATTCATATACTTTGTTATCTCATCTAATGTAGCGTATGATCCAATCGCACCTTTTTTAGTTGTACTATAAGTTGCATAATAATTTGAAAATACTAAATATTCTTTTAGCATTTCATCACTAATACTATCAAGATTTTTAATATTTATATTATCTTGTAATAATTTAAATAAAAATGAACCAATAAATGAATCCCCTGCTCCTGTTGTATCAACTACATCCACGGAATTTCCAGGTATTTTAACAATTTTATCCTTAGTATGTGCCTCAGCTCCATCTTTTCCTTTTGTAAATAAAACTAGCTTCACATTACCATTAAATAGTACTTCTTTAGCCTTATCCACAGTGTCATACCCTGTTATAAATTCTAATTCTTCATCAGATATTTTAACTATGTGAGCTAAATGTAAAAACTCTAGTATTGCATCTCTACATGATTCTTCACTATCCCATAGCGGTAACTTTACATTTGGATCAAAGCTTATTATACTTTTATTTTCTAGTGCAAATTCTATAGCTTTTTTATGTGCATCCTTCATTGGACACTCTATTAAATCTACTGAACAAAAATGTAGGCTATGGCATTCTTTAAACCATTCCTTTTTTACTTCATTTGCTTCTAGTAACATATCTGCACTTGGATTTCTATAGAATGAAAAATCACGATTTCCATCTTCTTTTAGAGAAACAAAAGCTAATCCTGTATTGGCTTTATCTGTTCTTAATACATAATCTGTATTTACATTAGCCTCTTTTAAAGTTTCTATTATATAATCTCCGAAAGCATCTTTACCTAGCTTTGATATAAAATTTGATTTTCCACCAAGTTTTGCTACTACAGCACTAACATTAGCAGGTGCACCCCCAGCTACTCTTTCAAAACTTATGACATCCTTTAATTCACAAACTTTTTGATTAGGTATAAAATCAATTAAAGCTTCTCCTATACTTATTACTTTTTTCATATTTGCCACCTTACATATTTATTTTACAAATTTCTTTAACTTCGATTTCATCTTTTAAAGTATCTATTAATTCTTTTTTTCCTATTCCACCTGAAAATGCTGTAGCACTCCCACAAGATGATCCTAATTTTAATGCTTCTTTATAATCCTTAGTTCTTAGATATCCACTCACAAAACCTGCAACCATAGAGTCTCCTGATCCAACTGTATTTACAACATCACCCTTAGGCGCATTACTTAAGTGTATTTTTCCTTCTTCGTCAACTAGTAATGCTCCATCTTTTCCCATAGATATTAGTACATTTTTAGCTCCCATGTCTTTAAGCTTTGTTGCATAAAAAATAGTATCATCTATAGAATCTATTTTAATTTCAAATATTTCCTCTAATTCATGAATATTTGGTTTTATAAGAAATGGATTGTATTTTAATGTATTCAGTAAAAGATTGCTAGTTGCATCTACTACAACTTTTGCATCTTTTTTAGCTACCTTACTAATTATATCTTCATACAATGTATTACTTAGTGATTTAGGTATACTTCCACATAAAACTAATACATCTTCATCTTGTAATTTTTCAATTTTTTTATATAATAATTGTAACTTATCCTCACTTACATGAGGTCCTTTACCATTAATTTCCGTTTCAGCTTTATCCTTTATTTTTAAGTTAATTCTGCTAAAGCCTTCTTCTAATTGTATAAACTCCGTATTTACTCCTTTAAAAGCTAAAGCATTTTCTATATATTCTCCGATAAATCCACCTAAAAATCCTAGTGCTGTATTTTCTACTTGGAGTTCTTTAAGCATAAGTGAAACATTTATACCTTTTCCACCTGGATATAGTTCTTCCTTATTAGATCTGTTTACTTCCCCTATTTTTAATTTATCCGTTTCTACTACGTAGTCTATAGATGGATTAAGAGTTACTGTATATATCATATTTACATCATTCCTTTTATTATAGTTAAAAGGCTAGATACACTAGCCTTTTTCTTATTTATTGTAGTAATTTATACTTCCTTTATTTACATGGCTAAATTGTACATTATGTTCTTCATTATTTAAATTAAAGCATCTAAATGTAAATGACTTCATTCCTTCATTAATAAATACCTCTACAAAGCTATTATCTACATAAATATCAACTTTATATTCTTCTTTATTTAAGCCTTCTGTACATCTTTTCAGTCCATTTTTTACATCTATTTCTAATTTTAGATTGCTTCTATCTACTTGAATTACATTTTTATTAAAATCAAAGTTTAACTCCCAATAATCATTTTCATTACCAAACCTAACCCATGTATTTTCATCTTCTTTACGCATATTAAATTGAATATGATAATGATTAGATTTTGTTTTTATTATATTACTGCTAAATTCATTCTTATCATTAAATAGATTATTTAACTCCTCTGATACAAATTTACACAATCTATTTTCGACTAATCTAAGAGAATGAGGCATAGTTAACCCATGCTTCCACATTTCATTATCACTTGGAAGATCTTGTTCTCCACATCCAAACCATGATACCAACATAGGCTTATTATCTTTTCCATAAAATGCTTGAGATGCATAAAAATCAAATCCACTGTCTACTTCATCCATATACTCTAGATCAAATTTCATATTTTCTACATCTAATTTTCCTACTAAATATAGTGTTGCGAATTGATTTTGATATTTTAATTCTTCTTTTTCAAGACCCATAGGAGAAAGTATTATTACATCTTTACCTTCAACTTCTATAAAACTTGGGCACTCTAACATATAGCCTGTATCTATTGGAAGATTTATTTCACCTAGATAATACCATTGTAATAAATCTTCACTTGTATATAGTAATAATGCACCTTTTTCTTTTTTACTTTTTGCTCCTAATAGCATATAGTATTTTTCATCTTTTCTAAAAACAAAAGGATCTCTAATATCTCCAGTCATATCCGCTGGTGCTCCATCTATAATTGGATTGTTTATATATTTTTCTATATTACCTTCTTTATCCATTATTGCTACAGCTTGCTTTGGTATTCTACCATTTTCAATTTTGTAATTTGCTGTGTAGAATAAGTATAATAATCCATCTTTTTCAATAGCATTTCCTGAATAACATCCATTTTTTTCATACTCCATATTAGGAGTTAAAGCTATATATTTATCATCCCAAGTTAATAAATCTTTAGATGTTAAGTGTCCCCAATGCTTCATACCATGATTAGGCTCAAATGGAAACCATTGATAAAAGAAATTATACTCTCCATTAAAGTAAGCCAACCCATTTGGGTCATTCATTAACCCGCTCTTAGGATAAATATGATACTTGGGTAAATATTCACTTTGACTAACAAATTCACTTAATTCTTCTAAATATGGTCTATGTTTATCTTCCACATATGTGTATTTTTCTATTTTTTCTAATCTCATAATATCTCCTTATTTTCTATAATCACTAACTTTTATTTATAAAGTTACTTTATTATTTCTAGCTTCTATCTTGTTTGATTTCTCTATTCCTTGTACTCCTTTAATTTTGTGATATATAACTAAAAATACTACTGGAGCAATAAATGCTATTAAATTTCCTATTACATAATGTAACATTACTGGTGGATTTACTATTGCTATACCAGGTATTCCTGTTAATCCAAAACCTAGTGCTTTTACATCTAGTAATTTCATATATACTCCACCTAAACCTGCTCCTAATACACCACTTAAAAATGGAATTATAGAATCTTTTAAGTTTACTGCAAATATCGCAGGCTCTGAAACTCCCACTAATGTAGGTACAAAACTAGATACTGCTATTTCTTTTAATTTTGATTTTTTTCTTGCTAATAAGAACATTCCTATACAAGCGCCCCCCTGAGCTATAATTGATACTGACCATAACGGTTGTATATAGTTAAATCCTGTTTGTGCAATTAATTGTGCTTCTATACTTCCTATTGCATGGTGTGTTCCTGTTATAACTAACGGTTGAAGAAGTGATGCAAACACAAAAGCTCCTACAACACCTGCTTTTACATATAATATTTCACACACAAATCCAAGAGCTGATGCTATACTATCCCCTAACGGTCCAAATACTATGAATAAAGCTAAAGATGATACTATTATTGTTAAAGTCGGTACAAGTACAAATGAAAATACTTGTGGAACATATTTCGTAATAAACTTTTCAAACTTAGCTAAAAATAACGATGTTAATATAGCTGGGAATATTCCACCTTGGAATGCTACTGCTGGAACATTTATTCCAAATAAATTCCAGTACTCTACGTTAGTAGCTGTACCTTGTAAATATTCAAATCTGTCTCCTAATTCTGGATGAATTAATATTAATCCTATTATTATACCTAATACTGGATTTCCACCAAATCTTTTAGTTGCTGAGTAAGCTATAAGTACTGGTAAGAACGTTAGCCCTGTAGCTATAATATTTAAAAATGATGCGACATCATTTGCCCATTTATAGTTATCAGCTAATGTGCCTTCTAATCCAAATATACCTTCTGTTATAAACAAAGATTTTAAGCCTAAAATCATTGCACACCCAACTATTGCTGGTATTAAACCTACAAAAATATCTGAAAAAGCTTTAAACATGCTTTTAAGTTTACCTTGTCCTTTGTTAACTTCACTTTTTATATCAGATAAAGACGCTTCTTTCATTCCTGATATTTCCATCAAAGCAGCATGTACAAGGTCTACAGTTTTTGTTCCAAATATAATTTGTAATTGACCTCCATTAAAAAATACTCCTTTAACCCCTTCAATATTTTCAATGATTTCTTTATTATACTTTGTTGTATCTTTTAATACTAATCTTAATCTTGTTACACAGTGGGCTGCACTTGCTATATTCTCTTTTCCTCCAACATTTTCAATCACTGCGTTAGCAATGTTCTTATAATTCATATTTTCTCCTCCCTTTATTTTTGGAACGTTCCAATCTTTTATTTTAATTATAATATATAACCTTATACTTTTCAATAAAAACATTTTCCTTTTTCCATAAAAATATATTTCACTTAACCTAATTATCAATAAAATATTAAAATATTTTTTTATGCATGATGAATTATCATATTAAGTGCAACTCCTAAAAGTGTATAAAAAAATAGCTCATAAGTTTATGTTCATGTTACAGTAATAATAACCACAAAACCACTGTACATGAAAGGACATAAAATTATGAACTATAAACATATTACCATAGATGAAAGGTGTTGCATAGCCAATTTCTTAGACTTAGGATGGAGTATAAGAAAAATCGCAAAACATCTGAATAGAAATGATTCTACAATTTCAAGAGAAATCAGAAGAAACTCTGTTAATGGAAAATATTTAGCTCATATAGCAAATGGAATTTACCTAAATAACAGAATGAACTGCGGCGCAAAGGGAAAATCATCTAACTATAAATTAATTGAGTATATAGAAGATGTTCTAAACAAAACTTGGTCACCTGAACAAATAGCCGGTAGGCTACGCCTAGAATCTAAAGATGATAAATCTATGAAGATTGGATTCAAAACAATCTATAGATGGATATACAAAAATATTATTGCAAAAGGTGATGTAAAGAAATTAAGAAGAAAAGGAAAATCTTTAAAATCAAAAGAAACAAGAGGTAAATTTAATATAGGTAAAAGTATAAAAAATAGACCAAAAGATGTTAGGAAAAGAGAAAGTTTTGGACATTGGGAATTAGACACTGTTGTATCTAGTCGAGGAAAGTCAAAATCCTGCCTTTCAACTTTTGTAGAAAGAAAAAGCAGATACTTAATCGCTCAAGTTATGGATAATAGAAAATCAGCAACATTTAACTTACATTGTTTCAAAGTATTTGAGTCTATTTCAAATAAATTAATTAAAACATTTACAGTTGATAGAGGTAAAGAATTTGCTGGTTATAATGAAATCGAAAGGAGATTAAATATAGATGTTTATTTCGCAGATCCTTATTCTTCTTGGCAAAGAGGTACTAATGAGAACACTAACGGATTATTAAGAGAGTTTTATCCGAAAAGATTTGATTTTTCTACTATAACTCAAAATGAGCTTGATGTTGTAGTAAATATAATAAATAATAGACCTCGCAAGTGTCTTGAATATAAAACACCTGCAGAAGTCTTTGCTGCAACATAAACATAAAATGTTGCACTTATATTGACAATCTATCGCATAAAAAAACATAGCTAAAAAAGCTATGACTTTGATTTATTATAAATTAATTTTTTTAGTAGTCTCTACTTCTAGAAAATTTACTGGTAATACTTTATTTATTATAGTATCACTCTTATTTACTACTGATTGAAGTGTATTAACTGCCTCTATTGCAAGTTTTTCAATATCTTGTTTTATAGTAGAAATTTTTAAATGTTCATTAGGATAACTTTTAGCACCATCAAATCCTATTATCTGTACATCCTGGGGTATTTTTATTCTCATTTCTTCAAGTATTTCAACAACATACTCTGCATATCTATCTGTAGCACAAAATATACCGTCAAATTTTATATTGGTATTGTATGATTCTTTTATAAACTTATCTACTTCTTTTCTAAATTCACTGGACTTACAATTACTGCTAAAAATAGTATAATTTAAATTCAAATCCTTGCAAGCTGTTTCAAAACCAAATTTTCTATCATTTAAAGCTTTATTATCTTCTATTTCTCTTGTAATATGTAACAGATTATTGCATTTTCTTTTATATAATTCTTTTACAGCCAATTTGCCTCCATTTATATTATCGCTAGTTACATAAGGTATAGATTCATTATAATATCTTTCTATAGCAACATAAGGTAAATTTTTAATTAAGTAAGGTAATATATTACTATAAGATACAGATATAATACCATATACTTTATTTTGTTTAGCCATTTCAATGTATTCAATCTCTGTTAGATAATCATCATGAGAGTTGCATAATAACATCTTTTTCCCTATTTTTTTTAGTTCTAACTGTAGATAATATGTAAGTTCAGAAAAAAATGGATTCCATACTGTAGGTAATATAAACACTACATTACTGGCTTTGTTTGTTTTTAATTCTCTTGCTGCTATATTTGGTATGTATCCTAATTCTTTTATCGCTTCTTCTATTTTTTGTTTTGAAGATTCTTTTATTTTTACATTATTTATATAATTAGATACTGTACCTCTAGATACACCAGCTTTTTTAGCTACATCATTCATATTTGCCACAATATCACCTCATTTTTATTTTTATATCTATATAATTTTTTATATTCATTATATCATATAATTATAAAAAAATTCCTGATTTGCAAAACTTTTAATTACTTCTCATTACTTTATATAATAATTTATTTTTGTATAAAATAACACATTATTTAAATTATTAATGTATTTTTCGTGAATTTCAATGGTGGAGACTAAAGGAATATAACCCCCTGTCCGCAAATCATATCCATACCGTATCTACGTACTTAGCCTTCTAATTTAAAATTTCACAATATATAACAATTACGAAAGTTTATTATATAATAATATCATAAATTTAATTATTTATCACAAAGTAAGCTGACATAGCCAAAAATAAAAGTGCCTAATTGCTAACTTAGGCACTTTTACTTTATTTCATAACTTTCTTTATAATATTTATTCTATTTTTATATGGTGGTAATACTAATTTAATATCTAATTTAGTGCTCTTTTTAACAATACTTTTACTATGAGTAAATGTATCAAAACTACTCTTTCCATGATAACTACCCATACCAGATGAACCTATTCCACCAAAAGGTAAGTAATTAGATGCAACATGACTTATAGTATCATTTACACATCCTCCACCAAATGAAAATCTAGTTATTACATCTTCGCTAAAAGCTTTATTTTCAGAGAAAACATATAAAGCTAGTGGATTTTTATGTTTAGATATATAGTACTTTATATCTTCTATATTCTTATATTTTATAACAGGAAGTATTGGGCCAAATAATTCTTCACTCATAACTTTGTCATTTAAGTCTACATCTTTAAGTATTGTTGGAGATATAAATCTATTTTTAAAATCAATTTCCCCTCCATATACTATCTTATTTTTATCATGTTCAAGAATATTTTTTAGCCTATTCATATGTTTATCATTTACTATACGTCCAAATTCCTTATTATTTTTTATATCTTCACCGTAAAATTCTTTTATTACTTTTATAAATTCTTTAACTAAATCATCATATATATCTTCATGTGCAAGTACATAGTCTGGAGCTACACAAGTTTGCCCTGCATTTATAAGTTTTCCCCACATAATTCTTTTTGCACTTATTTTTAAGTTAGCACTATTGTCAACTATTACAGGTGATTTACCACCTAATTCTAGGGTTATTGGTATTAAGTTTTTACTTGCTTTTTCCATTACTATTTTCCCTACATTTACACTTCCTGTAAAAAATATATAATCAAATTCTAAATCTAGTAATGCGCTATTTACCTGATAATCTCCACTAACTACAGCTATGTATTCTTCATTAAATGCATCTTTTATCATTTTAATTATTACTTTTTCAAGATTTACAGTATATTCTGATGGTTTCAGAACAACTGTATTTCCACCTGCTATAGCTCCTACTAAAGGCTCTATAAGTAGCTGAAATGGATAATTGTATGGACCAATAATTAAAACACTTCCATAATGGCATTTATAAATATATGATTTCCCTGGAAGTTGTGCTAAATCATTTTTAACTCTTTTAACTTTTGCCCATTTTTTTATATTTTTTATATTGTAGTCAATACTACTATATACAAATCCAACTTCATTTGAATATGATTCAAAGATATGTTTTCCTAAATCTAACTCTAATGCATGTATTATATCATTTTCATATTTCTTTATTGTACTCTTTAGCTTTTTTAAGTTTTTTATTCTTTCATCTACGCTTATAGTTTTTTTATCCTCTAAGTACTTTTTTTGTATATTTAAAATATTTTCATGTTTTTTTCTTATGGTCTTTAACTTTATTAAATTATCTACTCTCTCATCTACACTTATGTTTTTTCTTCCTCTAAGTGATCTTTTTTAGTAGTTAAAATATCTTTGTATCTATTCATATTACACCTCTTAGTTCTTATTAACTCTATACTAACCTTTAATCTAATTATTTGTAAACCTTATTATAATATTTAATTTATCATAATTTATATAATTTACATTTATATCTCTATACTATATATTTAAAGATATAAGTATAACTATTCTATTATTATTAAACACATAAAAAATTCCCTTAAATTGAACTACTTATCAGTTAAGCATTTTTAAATGACAATTTTTCTTATATTCAAATATTATCCCCTAAAAATTTTCATATTACCGTTTCCTAATATATAAAAATATTAAAAAAATTATTAATTCTTTCTCAAGTATATTACTAAAACTATTAATTTTTTACACTTATTTAATTATTATTTTAGATAATAATTTTTTTGTATAAATATTACACTTACATGTATGTTAATGTCGTTTAAACAAATATTTTATATGTATTTGTGTGGTGATATCTTATCCTAATTATAGTAATATTTATTATAAGGGATTATTTATTGGAGGGGATTTATCTATGATAATAGGTTTAATTTTACTTTTATTGTTTATGGTGGCAATAATCTATTTTTTATATATGGTTTGTATTCAATTTAATTATATAAATAATATTAACTTACAATTTGGAATGGATGTCACAAAGTTATATTCAGACGAATGTGATGAAGGATTTTTAGGATATATAAATTACTTAGTAAAAACATTTGCCATGAATTTATATAAAGTTGGTCTTTTTTTCGATAGAATAATAAAGTCTAGACATTAGTCTAGACTTTATTATTTTTCATTATTAATTTAAAACAACTTTCATTGTATTTAACACATGGATCATTTGGATTTATTTTCATACAATTTTTATGATGATAATAAGCCTGGTTTAGGTCTCCAACTTTAAAATAACAATAACATAAATTAAGATGTGGCTTAAACCTTAAGCAGCATATATGTCTACACTGACAACAATCATCAGGTATAGGTAAACTTAATATTATCTCATACCAACTTATTGCTCTGTCGTATTTTTCTTCATCTTGAAAAGAATATGCTATCTTATAAAGTATTTCGCCTTGTGGAGGACCATATTCAAAGGTTTTATAAAAATATTTTCTAGCTATTTCTTTATCATCTTTACATAAATAGCATTCTCCAATTTTACAAAGAGCATCAATTATTTCATCTTCCCAAGTTCCCTTAGATACAAACTCTTCTAAAACTTTTATCGCTTCATTATAGTATTTATTACAATATAATTCTTTTCCATAGTAATATAAATCTCTCTCACTAAATGCTTGTTTTTCTTCTACTTTCTTTTTGTATATTTTTAAGTTTCTATCACTTACAGGTTTAACTTTATCATGTATTATACAAATATCACTATCATAGACATTTCCACTAGCTTCTATATATTCATGAACAAATCCAATCCATTTAAAGTTATCTTCTCTTTTCACTATTCTATTTCTTACCATAGTTATTTGAGGATTATTACATTCATCTATGTTCATACATGTATGCATAGTTACTACGTCTATATCTAATGATAAAACTTGTTTTAAGTTTAAAAGTTTTTCTTTATTTTCTTCATCTATTATTTCATCAGCATCTAGCCATAGTATATAATCTTTAGTAGCTTTTTCAAAAGAAAAATTTCTAGCAGCTGAAAAGTCATCATTCCATATATAATCATATATATTTTCTGTATAGTTTTTGCATATATTTTTGCTATTATCAGTTGACCCTGTATCAACTATTATTATCTCATCGACTGCATCATAAATACTTTTTAAACATCTATCTAAAACTAATTCTTCATCTTTTATTATCATACATAAGCTTAGGGTTATCATGTCTCTACTCCTTATTGGATTTGCATTTATGCTTTATTGTATGATATTTCTACATATTGTGTTAAATATGTTATATATTTTTCTATTGATTCCATAAAATCTTCTATTTCATATTTATTTATATATACACCTTTTATATTTTTTAATATCTCAGTAGTAGTTACTACTATTTCTTGACTAAGCTTTTCATAGTCTTTATTTAGTCTTTCTTTTATATTATCTTTTAAATTCTTTATAAATTTTTCTATATTGTCAAGTATTTCTTTGTTTTTTCTATCATCTAAAACTTTATCATATATAACTTTTCCAACAGCTCCACTTATAGTTCCAGCTATTAAAAGAGGTGGTAGATAAGTCATAATAGCTGCTCCAAGTGTAAGTGATGCTGCATAATTTCCTAAAGTTGCACTGTAGATTGAAATAACCCCTCCTGATGTAGCACCAAGTATTGCCCCTGTACCTATTGTTGCAAGTATTGCATTCATATCTGTTTTTTCCCCATCTAACTTAAATGTTGGTGTATCTAATAACTCATTTTTATATGTTATATCATTTACATATCTTTTTATATCATCATCCATTTCTTCACTTACTTCTTTTAAGCAAGTACTCCATTCTTTAAAATATAAATCATCTAATTCATTCTTTTTAGAATTTATCAAATCAGTTAAGTAAGATTCATTTATATATACATTTGCAGATTTTATATCACTTTCAATTCTTTTTATCTCATCGCTTAATAAAATTCTATCAATCCAATCATTTATTTCAAACTCCATTTTTGCTTTTATATAATCTTTTTTATTTTGTAGTAGTTTTTCATATTTTCTTAATTCACCTAATAATACATCAACGCTTTTATTATAATCGTTATGTACTATTATATCTTTTTGAATTATTCCTTCTATTGAAGTTTTTATACTTTTGTATTTTGTCTCATTGGAATTTTCATATATACACTCTATATAATCAGTTAATTTTCTAAAGTTTTCCCTAAGTTCTGTATAGTTTGATACTATTAGGTCTGTACTTTTAGCTATTGTTTGTTGACTCATTTTATGTTGATATTCAAGAGATGATGATATCATAAAAAATCTATCTATATAAATGCCATACTCACTTGTTATATAATCTAAAATTTCACTCCTATTTTCTGTTAATAAATCACATTTATTTACTACTCCAATAATAGGTTTATTATATTCACTTATTAAGTCTAATGCTTCTATTGTATCTTCTTGACCTAGATGAGTTGCATCTATAACAAATAAAATTAAATCTGCGTACTTAATATAATCTATGGTTTTCTTCTCATTACTTTGAGTTATACTTTTTAGTCCTGGTGTATCTACTATATTTATTTTTTTCAAATAATCTATGTCTAAACTTATTCTTGTCAAATCTGCAAATTTGCTCACATCAGTATTTTCACTATAAACAACTTCTATTACTGATGAAGTAGCTTCTAATACATCTACCTTACTTATTTCTTTTCCTAAAAGTGCATTTAAAAGACTTGATTTTCCTGATTTAACTTCTCCTACTATAGCTATATTTAATGGCTTATACTGACTTGATTCTAATGCTTTGATATTTTCTATCTGTTCATTTAGATTTTCAGATACAATATCCTTAAAGGGTACTATTTCTTTTTGTGATAATCTTTGTCTTATTGGAGAATTAAGTAAAGTTTCTTTAATTTCATAGATATATTGACTTATATTTTCCAAAATATCACCTCAAATTTATTAATATATTTTCTATATTGTCTAAATAACTAATATGCTCTTTTATTAAATTGTAATCTAAATATTTATTTTTAAATGTATTATATTTGACTTCATTTACATTATCTTTTATCTCATCTAATTTATCTTTTAGGGTTGTTATTATCTCGTCTTCTAAGTATGTAATATTTTTTTGGATATGGTTACTTAATGCAACTTCATCATTTACAACTTTTTCAGAATTTGCTTTTGTGAGTTGATTTATAAAACTTGATAGTTTGTTATTTCTTTTTACAGTTTTAAAGTTATTATAATTTATAATCAAATATTTGCTTTTAGAAAAATAGACTTTTGTGTTGATAGGATTGTTTGTAATATTGCTAAAATCTGCTTTTTTGATTAATGTATTATAATTTTTTTCTATTTCCTTACTACATTGTACTTCTAAATTTTCTATTGCTTTTTTTAATGAATATAAATCCTCTTTAGTATATATTTTTTTCTTCTTAAATTTATTTATATGATTTAATGTATATAAATATATTTCATTACAACTTTTATTTAATTCAAATTCAATTTCATTATAATCAGATATATCTTTATACAAACTTCTCTTATATGAATATATTTTATCTAGTATTTTATTTTTCATTATAGATAAATTTTTATATTTAGAATCTATTTGTTTTTTTTCACATACTTGTTTGAAATTACTCTCTATAGATTTATATAAATTATTTATGTTGCTTTTATCTATTAAATATTTATCTTTGTTTACAATTCCATCTAAAGCATCACGAGCTGATATATAAACAATATCATTAAATTTATTATTATATATTTCATTTACTTTTTCTTTAAGTCTTTCTAAATCGTTATCATTTTTTATTATATCTATTTTATTAACTACACCTATTATTTTCTTTTCATGTAAATTATCTATTTTATTTATTTCCTCAATTAATTTATTAGTTTCTTTAGATACTATATTTTGAGCATCTATTAGCCATATTACTCCATCTGATTTTTGATAGTATTTATTCATACGCTTTACGGTGTTTTTTAGTAAGGTTTGATTAAGTCCTGGTGTATCTACTATTGTAAAGTCATTAAGTATTTTTTTATTTTTTAAATAGTATTTTATTTGATTTATATCTGATTTATATAAGTGTAATCTTTCTTGTTCAATTTTAAATTCTTTTAATTTATCTTTGCTAAGTTTATTCTTGTAGCTTAATATTTTTTTTGATATTTCTTTTTTTGATATTTTAAATTTATCCTCTTCTTCTTTTAATATTTTTTTACCATTACTTAAACTTTTTATAATTTCTCTTTCATCATTATAGGTTATTTCTACTTTTTCATTATCTGATTTAATAAATAAATCTAGTTTCCATGTATTTGGTATATCACTAGTTTCTATTACTTTTTCTTGTAAAAGGGCATTTATAAGAGTTGATTTTCCATAATTACCAGAACCCATTATAAATAGTAAAAATGGATTTTCTAGCTCTTTTATACTTTTAGTATTTTCTTTTATTTTTTGTTCTATATATGAAACTAGTTCTTTTGATTTACTTTCTTTATTGTTTATATCTTTTTTTACTAATTGTAATTCTTTATTTAATTTATTTATTATGTTCATTAATTTCTCTAATTCAATATATCTGCTATCATACATACTATCATCCTTTTTTCTCTTCAATACCTTATCCATAAAATATTCTAAATTTAAATTTGTTATATTGTATGAATTTTAATTATCTTAAAGAACTTATATCTATATGTAACTAGATAAACTATTAGAAATAGATTCTTTGAGTTAACCTAAAATAAGGAACTTTACTTCAAATTCAATTTATTAAAAAGTCCAAGGTGTGGCTCTTTTTATGCAATATTTATCACAAAGAGGGCTAACATATCCTAAACTAAAAAAGGCTGTATAATCAGCCTTATATTAAGTTGTGTGCATATTCTTTTATTGGTGCATTTTTTAAAAGTAGTACTGAACAAATTAAAGATATTACTATAGTTAAAAGTTTTATAATTAAATGTATATTTACATTTATAATAAACCTTAAAATATCAACTAAGTTAATAACTATATAATTCATAATTAAATCTGTGTTAAATATATAAAATGTTACTCCTAATGTTATAACTATTGTTGGTATAATTAAAAATATTATTATTGATGTTTTCTTTTTAAGTCTATATAAAATACTTCCAAGTAAAAATCCTATAGATGAAAATGCAAATAAAGTTAAAAGCTGCCCTAAGATATCCATAATAAATCTTCTTATGCTTAAATCCGAAAAAGCATATAATACTGTTGTTCCCATTTCTAAAGAACTATTTATAATATCAGTAAAAGTATTTACAAAGTATGCAGAATCTCCAAGTACTAAAGCATTTTTACCAGAAACATACTCTACTACAAACTTTAAAATCAATGACCATAAAACTGTAAATATTGAAAATACTATCCCCATACCTATCATTGTAATTATAGATGCTTTTATATAGCTTTTTCTATCTGCTTTTATATTTATTGCAACATTAAACTTTATATATGAAAGATATATACCATATATAAATATAAGTAATGCTGTTGTAGAATATATTTCACTTTTAAATATTAAATATCCATTTTCAAATACTGAATGTTTAAATCCAGTTAGTATTTCTTTACCATCATGTGTTATTGCTATTGAAAGTGTTATTACTATCATTAATATTATAGACTTTTTCATTAATCTAAAATACGGCATTAACTTATTCATTTTTATTCCCCCTTTTAGTAAGATGTACAAACATATCTTGAAGATTCATAGTTTCTAAATTTATGTTTAAACTTTCTATAAACTTTAAATCATCTTCATTTATATCCCCATAATATTTATACACTTGTTTAGATCCAAAACTTTTATCAGGTGTTGTATTTTTTAAACATTTTAATTTTTCCAAATCAGACTTATCTCCACTTATGTAAAATGATTTTTGACTTATATTATCTATACTATCATCAACTATTACTTTTCCTTTATGTATTATAACTACATTTTCAATTAGATTTTCTACTTCATTTATAAGATGAGTTGATAATATTATAGTTCTAGGATTTTTTATATAGCTATCTAATAATATCTTATAAAACTCATTTCTATTGTCTGCATCAAGACCTATTGTAGGTTCATCAAATATAGTTATTGAAGCATTTGAGCATATTCCTATAATGTTCGATACTATACTTTTCATACCTCTTGATAATTTTCTATATGACTTCTTAGAATCTAGCTCAAAATAATCGCACAATTTTTCTTGTAGATTTTTATCATAATCTTTATAAAAGTATGAGTAAGTATTAAATAATTCTTTTATTAAAATATCATTTTCAGGAAACTCTCTTTCTCTTACTATACATAACTTATCTAATACATCGTCACTTTCATTTATATTTTGTCCAAATATTTCTATAGTACCGCTTTTACTAATTAATTGCTTTGTAATTATATTTAATAAGGTAGTTTTACCTACTCCATTTTTCCCAAGTAAACCATATATTTTATTTTCATAAAAATCTATAGATATATCATCAAGTATTACACTATCATTAAAAGACTTACTAACATTTTTTACTTTTATAGCTACACTCATTTAGTTTCCCCCTTTGTATTGTTTAATCATCTCAAGTAATTCATCTTTATCTATATCTAACTTATTTGCTTCTTCAATTAAGTTCTTTATAAACTTATTTTTAAAGCTTTCTTTTCTTAAAAGTTTTATAGTGTTTTTTGCTCCCCTATTTACAAACATACCTAAACCTCTTTTTTTATATAAGATATTCTTATCTACTAGTATATTCATCCCCTTTAATACTGTAGCTGGATTTATATTATATAACCTTGATAATTCTGTTGTTGAAGGCACTTGTTCATCTTCTTTTATGCTATCTGTTAGTATTTCATCCTCTATAGCTTTTGATATTTGAATAAATATCGGTTCGTCTTCATTTAATATAAGCTTCATAAATCACTCCTTATATCCGTTAATCAATCAGTTAATTACTCAAGCAACTAACCATAATAGTATTGTATATAAAATAATAAAAAATGTAAACATGTATCTATAAAAAGAGCTATTTCAAAATCATTATTTAATCATTTTGAAATAGCTCTTTTTATAAATCTACTTTTTAACTTATCTATACCAATTATGTATATTCCTTTTTAATGTAAATATTTTTATAAAATTTAATTAAATTTTAGATGCGATACAAATTAATATGTGCTACTATTTACTTAAAGAAATCAAATCATATTTTTACAAGAGATATAAAAAGCAGAAAACTACTCTCACTTTTGTATAAACTAATTAATAAAAGTTTTTAAGTAATTTAAGTCTACTTGGATGTCTTAATTTTCTAATAGCCTTAGCTTCTATTTGTCTTATTCTCTCTCTTGTTACTCCAAATACTTTACCGATTTCTTCTAAAGTCTTAGGTGTGTCATCATCAAGTCCAAATCTCATTCTAAGTACTTGTTGCTCTTGATCACTAAGATCTGTTAATACTTCGTCTATTTTTTCTCTTAAGTTATTTTGTTCAACCTCATGAATTACCACGTCCCCAAAGTGTGCATCAGATGGTATAAACTCAACTAAACTACTATCTTCATCTTCTTTAATAGGAGTATCAAGAGATACTATGTTTTTATCCCTTTTTAATATATCTAAAACCTTATCAACTTCAAGTTCGCAAACTTCAGCAAGTTCTTCCATACTAGGTTCTCTTTGAAGTACATTAGCAAGCTCTTGTTTTTTTCTTTTTACAAAATTTATTCTTTGATGAAGATGAACAGGTATTCTAATAGTATTTTCACAGTCATCTATGTATCTTGTTATACTTTGTTTTATCCACCAAGTCGCATAAGTACTAAATTTAAATCCCTTTTTATAATCGTACTTTTCAACTGCTTTTATAAGTCCAATGTTTCCTGCTTGAATTAAGTCAAGCATATCTACACTTTCTTTTCTATATCTTTTAGCGATACTTACAACCAATCTATAATTTGCATTTATAAATTTCTCTTTTGCTTCCTCTGAAGAGTCAATTATAGCTTTAGCTAGTTCTACTTCCTCTTTAGCAGATAACATTGGGTATTCTTCTATTTCTTTTAAATACATTTTCATAGCATTAGATGTATTTGATGAATCAGAATAAATATAGCTTTCATAATTTTGTTCTTTTTTAGCCTCCATAATATAACCCCTTTTATATATAGTTTATTAATTGAGATGTTATCTTTTCTCTAGCTTCATCTACATTTATAATATGATAGCTGCTTCAAAAACATTCCATCCAATTAAATTAAATGTCAATAAGTTTATTTTTATATTATTCTACCTTTGCTATCAAATTTCCTTTTTTTATTTATATTTTTTATAAAATTTCACTTATTTTAAGTATATAAATATATATTTAGGTTTTTAAGCATAAAAAAAGACCACAATAAAAGTAGTCTTTTTTAATCGAACGACGCTATAAATCCCTATATTAATAAATCCTTTGTCTTTTGCCCCAACATTTACGGTTTTTATATAGAATTTTTAACATATTTATAATAACATTATTAAAAAGTATCGTCAAGTTCGTATATATTTATTTATTAGTGTTTACAACCACAGTTGTGATCATCTCCGTGATTGTGTCCTCCACAACACTCGTGACCATCTTCATGATGTCCATGACCTCCACAGCATTCATGCTCTTCTTCGTGATGATGTCCACCACATCCACATCCATGATGAGAGTGTTCATGCTCAGCAGCTAATTTTTCCATTTCAAATAATTCTTTTTCCATTTGTTCATATGTTGGAAGAGCTGCTTCTGTATCATATTCTTCACCAGTCCAGTCAGCATACATCATTTGATTTCCATTAGTTAATATTATTCTACCTGCAGTAGTTATATTATCAACATCTTCTAAGAAATCTATTTGTTTTTGTACTACTTCGCCTTCTAATTCTACATCTTCATCTAAACAGCTAACTAACATAACTGGAACTAAGTAGTCTTCTTTATCTTTAACACTTACTATTATATCTATTATACCCTCTGCACCTTCTTCAAACTCTGATAATGGTACATCAGTGTCTATCATATCATGTGGTACTAATAAGTCCTCCATTAAATACTTTATAACTCTTTCTTTTACTAATTGTTTTGACATAGTACTTATCCTTTCTAACTTATAGATATAAATATCTATATTTTTCCTATTTTCATATTATAATATATTTCTTATTTTTTCAATATTTGAATACAAAATCATAACTTAATTATACCCTTTTTTTACATATTTAATTACATATTTGAAATTTGATTAAATACATTACTTTGTAACTTATAGTTAGTAAAAAGCAATTATGGTATATATTTTTATTTTATAAATCCTCTGAGAAATTCATATCAATTTATATATAACAGCAGAAAAATAGCTATTTTCCAATATTTTTTAGTCAAATCATGCATAATATATCAATTTTCACTTGCCTATTATATTACTTTTTTACATTTTTCTACACTTTATTACAGTACTTTACAGTTACAAAGTTGTAGCATTTATGTTAGTATAAATATGCGAAAGGGACAACCCCTTAAATTGCAAGTTACAATTTAGTAACAATATGAATCGCAAATAAAATCAAAAGAGGTGTTTATATGAATAAGAAATTTAGAAATATATTATCATTAGGAGCAATAACTATGCTAACAGCATCTAGTATGCTACCAGTAAACGCTCTATCAAAAACTTGTTACAAGAAAGTTATGACTACGAAATCTATATATATATATGTAAATGGTGTTAAATACAAATTACCGTTAACTCCAAGTTGTCCAAATGTACCTTCAAAACCTGAGAGTACTCCTAATAATCCAAGTACTACTCCACAGCAAAAGCCTGAGAGTACTCCTAGTACTCCAAGTACTACTCCACAGCAAAAACCTGAAAGTACTCCTAGTACTCCAAGTACTACTCCACAGCAAAAGCCTGAAAGTACTCCTAGTACTCCAAGTACTACTCCACAGCAAAAACCTGAGAGTACTCCTGAGCAAAAGCCTAGTACAGACTTTTCTTCTTATCAACAACAAGTGCTTGATTTAGTAAATGCAGAAAGAACTAAAAGAGGAATATCTGCTTTAACACTTGATTCTAACTTATCAAGTGTAGCAACAAAGAAATCTCAAGATATGGTAAATAAAAACTACTTCGACCATACATCTCCAACTTACGGTTCTCCATTTGATATGATGAAGCAATTTGGAATATCTTATAGAACTGCTGGTGAGAATATAGCAAAAGGTCAAAAAACTCCACAAGAGGTTGTAACTGCTTGGATGAATTCTGAAGGTCATAGAAAAAATATATTAAACCCTAATTTTACTAACTTAGGTGTTGGTATTGCAAAAGACTCTAAAGGAACAACTTATTGGACTCAAATGTTCATAGGTAAGTAATTTAGATTATAGATAAAAAGTATAAATGTAGATATTTAAATGTCTGCATTTATACTTTTTTCTTTGTTTATATATTTTTTTAATAAATTCATTTTTACTATAAATACTATATTTAAGAAGGATAACCAATCTTTAGCTTTCTTATATATTATTTATATTGAAAATATATATCTTTAAAAGATACAAACTATTAAAATAAATTCTTAAGTAATTATTACAAACTTGTAATTTGCTTTTTTAAATTAATCATTTATAGTATAATGTAATAGGGATATATTATGGTTTAACTTTTTTGTAAGTTGAAAGGAATGAAATTTATGAACAAAAAATTAAATAATTTTAAAAAGAGATTTGTAACTTTAGGTCTTACTGCAGTTTTAAGTTTATCTAGCTTAGGACTTGTATTTGCAGATGGTGCTAGAGTTGTAACTCTTGGTGCAAACTTAACACAAGAACAAAAAGATACTATGTTAAAATATTTCGGTGTTAATAAAGATGAAGTTGTAATACTTGAGGTTAACAACCAAGAAGAAAGAAAATACTTACAAGGAGTAGCAACTGAAGCTCAACTTGGAAAGAAAACTTATTCTTGTGCTTATGTTGAACCAACAAAATCAGGTAGTGGTATAAATGTTAAAACTGCTAATATAACTTGGGCAACTCCAGCTATGGTTGCAACTACATTATCTACTGCAGGTCTTACTGATGCTGACGTTGTAATTGCTGCTAACTTCCCAGTTTCTGGAACTGGAGCATTAACAGGTATAATGAAAGCATTTGAAGATGCTACTGGAAAGCCTCTAGAGGAAGATAAAAAAGAACTAGCTTCAGAGGAATTAATAACTACTGGAGATTTAGGTGATGATATCGGTCAAGACAAAGCTACTGGAATCGTTAATGATGTAAAGACTGAGATAATAAAAAATAATACTAAAGATACAGTTCAAATAGCTGAAACTATAAATAATGTAGTAAACAACTATAATGTAACTTTATCTGATGAACAAATGGCAAAGCTTGAAAGCTTAATGGAAAAAATATCTAAACAAGATTATAACTATAGTGAAATGAAAAATGCACTAGAAAGTGTATCTGATGTTGTTAATGAAAACTTATCTGCTATAGGTGAAAATGTAAATACAGGATTCTTTGATAAAATAAAGAGCTTCTTTGAAGGAATAGTTGATTGGTTTAAAGGATTATTCGGTGGTAATAATAATGATAATTCAAGTATACTTAACAATACTAACGATAGTTTACTTGGAGAAAATGCTCAAATAGATGCTACTGATAAATCAACTATAAACCTTCCATCTAGTGAGCAAGTTGAAGGTTTCTTTGCTAAAATATGGCATTGGTTTACAGGATTATTTAATAATGATTCTAATAACCAAAATAAAGCTGAGCAAACAGAAGTAGCTCCAAATGAGGAAACAAACAATTCAATTGATGAAAATAATACAACTGAAGAAACAATAGATGAAAATAGCTCTACTGAGGAAACTCCTCAAGATAATGCTGATGCTACTGTTTCTAATGAAGATGATTCATCATTAGATGTTCAAACTCAAGATCAAGGTAGCTTTGATGCTCAAGAACAACAAAGTAATTAATTATTTATATAGTTTAATTTAAACACATAAAAAGACAGATAGTTTATTATCTGTCTTTTTTGTATTTAATATTCTTATAAAATTACTTATTTTCATATTTTTCATTAATGGTATTAATATATTTATAGTTAAATATACGTATTAGGTTAATTCTATTTATTTATCTTTTATTGCAGGTATATGTATTTGACTTTTCTCTCCATCAAGTTTTACATCAAAATTATAAATAGGTTGATAAAACCCTTTTGTATCTAAACTATAACTTAATTTAAAATCTATAATCTCTATTTTATCTAAATTTTTTGCAAACTCGTCATATATTTTAAACTCACCATTTAGTATTTTATTGTAAGCTTCTTTTGAAGTTAAAATCTCATACTCTTTGTATGGCTTATAAGAAATAATATTATTACTAAAACCATAAACTTTATCATCTTCACCAATTTTACAGTTTAATTGTCCATCAAGATATACGTCTTTAAATTTAACCATATCTAAATAAATAGAATAACGCCCTTCTCCATTATCTTCAAAACTAGCGTCTTTAGGCAAATCTATATCAAATTTACTTAATAAAGCTTGTACATCTTTATAGCTTAAATTTTCTTTACCTTTAAATTCCTTATGATAAATAAACCACGTTGTATTACCTATATAATCTACCCATAAGCTATAATTTCCATCTTGTGATTTAAATACTATAGTGTCATCATATTCATCATTTTGAGATTCATCTATTTTTGTATTTACCTTAGAAAAGATTTCACTAGCTATCTTTATGGCTTCTTCTTTATCCCCTACAGCTGCTTTATATACATACGCTTTATTTGATTTATCATTAAAGTCAACATTACTACTTACATCTATAGTTGACATATCTATATTATAGCTATTAGTAATAGATAGATTTCCTAACTCTTTTTTAGAATAAGTAATAAATATTATACTAAAGGAAATAACAGTTATTATTAAAGGTATTTGGTAAATTATATTAGTTAAAACTTTATATCTTTTTTCATATATTGATATAAAAAATATTACTATACCATATCCTATAATACATCCTAGAGTATTATTTATAATGTCATCAAGCTCAAATATCCCTCGTTTACTTATAAGTTGCAGTATTTCTATAAATAGTGTTGCCCCAAATCCTATTAAATAAGTTATATACCATCTTTTACATTTTTTAAAAAGTAATGGTATCATAAATCCAAGTGGAACAAACATTAATATATTAAGAATTATATTTCTCCACTCTCTTATAGAAAAGCTATTGTATGCATTTTTATAAGAGCTAAACAAGTGTAGATTTATATTACCATACGCTGAAGCTCTATGTCCAATTGTTGCTCCAAGTACTACAACTATATAAATTACAAATATACTCCACAATCCAAACTTAAATTTGTTTAATTTATCAGTACCTTTCATTAGTTTTTTATAAAGTAAGAAGTATCCTGTTAGAAGTAAAATTACAACAATAACTCCTAATAGCATATACTGTCTTGCAAGTTGTATTAAATCATAAATTCTCACTATTCTAATCTCCCTTATCTTTTAAATCGATTAATTTAATTTACAAAATATACCATAAAAAATAATTATAATGCAAATTTTTATGACATAGTTATTTTTATCTATGTTCTATAATTGTTGAATTAATAAAAATAAATTAAAAGCCCCTAAAGCTATAATAGCCTTAGGGACTTTATTTTGTTATTTTACTTTTAAGGTATCGTTATTTAAATTAATTATTCATCTTTTTTACCTTTTGCAAATAATACTCCAGCTATTGCTGCTATACCAACACCTATATAAGCTATTATATTATTTCCATTCTTTGATTCTTCAGCTTCAACTTGTGAAGCAGTAGTTGTTGTTTCTTCTAAATTATCTTTACTTTCTTCAGTAGTTTCATTAGTAATCTCATCTGAAGTAGCAATTTCATCAAGTTGGTCATTTATAGTTTCATTTTCAACTTCATTAGTAGTTGTGCTTTCATTTGAAGTGTTTCCACTGTTGTTAGTTGATTCATTTCCTCCTGATGTATTTCCACCATTGTTAGTTGATCCACTTCCTCCTGATGTATTTCCACCGTTGTTAGTCGATCCATTTCCTCCTGATGTGTT
>OLQY01000731.1_pt1 | contig 35113 bp, 39 predicted proteins | sample 1672851 | NCBI WGS metagenome assembly OLQY01 (sample SAMEA3136730, study PRJEB25190) | human gut metagenome | reverse complement strand
AGTCTGGAAGCAATGCAGGAGGTTGTCGGCGGGGATATTGAGGAATATATGCCCTATGACGATGATGTTGCAATCATTTGTAATGAGGAAGGAAAGATGAGAGGACTTCCGCTTAACCGTGCAGTTTATGTGCAGGACAATGATAAGAAAGAGATGGTAGATATTATCTGCGGCAAATTCTTTATCTGTTATGCACCGCCTGAGAGTGAGAGTTTTCAGAGCTTGCCGGACGATATGATGAAGAAATACAAGGAACAGTTCAAGTATCCTGAACGCTTTTCTAAGGAAGTGGGCGGCAATATCGTGGCTGAACCTTTTAAGCCGAAATCAAAGGATTATGAGAGATAGTAGACTGAGAACGGGGCAACCCGGAGGAGATGTTTATTCTTAGCGAGCAGACCATTTGGATAAACACAGTTTCCCAAACGGTAGGAACTCGTTAGGGGTTGCCCCTAATACCCCAAGAGAAAGGAAGATGAACATTGAAAGAGATAGCATTGGTCGCCGTCGGTGTAATTGTCGGTGGCTTTTTCGGAGTTACTTTTATGTGTCTGTTCCAGATAAACAAGGACAGACACTATATCATCACAAGAAAGGATGGCACAGAAAATGAGGAAAAGAAATATTCAGAAGATTGTTAGGTTCAGTCGAGATGAAGCACAGGACTTGCAGAAGAAAGCAAAAAAGGCTTGCCTTAGCGAAGCCGGACTTATCCGTTTGCTTCTTCGAGGTTACGAGCCGAGGGAAAAGCCGGACGAAAGATTTTATGATGTGATGCGTGAACTTTCCTCTATCGGCAACAACATCAATCAGCTTGCAGTTAAAGCAAACGCTCTTGGTTTTGTCGATGCTCCACAACTTAAAAAGGAAGCGGAGCGTTGGCATAAGTTTCAGGCAGATATTGAGCGTACTTATTTAAGACCCGATAAGAGTGAAATGAAATGGCAGTAAGCAAGTTGTGGGCAGTCAATTCAAGGCTCGGTCAGGTCATTGATTATGCCGCCAATCCTGAAAAGACGGCGGCAGATATTTATACCGAGGAACAGTATCAGGCACTCGCTGATGTTCTCTCCTATGCAAAGGATGAAGAAAAAACTGAACGTGAATATTTCGCCGAGGGTATTAACTGCAATCCGACCACTGCCCGTGACCAGTTTGTATCAGTCAAGCAGGCATATGGTAAAGAGGAAGGCATTCAAGCCTACCACGGATATTTGAGTTTTAAGGAACAAAATATTTCTCCGCAGCTTGCACAGAAAATCGGAATGGAATTTGCAAATGAAGTGTGGGGCGACAGATTTCAAGTCGTTGTGACAACGCACCTGAACACCAAACACCTGCATTGCCACTATGTAATCAATTCTGTTTCATTCAAAGACGGTAAGCGGTTATGGGGAGATGAGAAAGCGTGGTTTAAGTTCAGAAAAGTAGCCGACCGGATTTGTGAGAAGTATGGATTATATTACAATCCGAATCCAAATCGCAGTAAGCAATCTTCCTACTACTATAAGCAGGAGCAAGCCGGAATGCCGACCAGATATTCTATGGTGCGTGAAGCCATAGACGAAGCGATTGCCCACAGCACAAATATCAAAAGTCTTGACTATGCACTTACGCAGATGGGATATGAGCATTGCCTGAGCGAGAGCCGGAAGTATTGGACAATTGTACCGAAAGGGTACACGAAACCGATACGACTGAAAAACCTCGGCGAAGATTATAACGAAGAAGCCATCAGGCGTAGGCTCATAGAAAATCAGAGAGTACGCATTGCTCCGTTTGCAAAGCAGACGGTGGTTATCCGGCAGTACCGGTTGCCCACAAGAGAAAATAAAATCAAAAAAGTGGGCGGACTGTATGGTTTGTATCTGCATTACTGTTACAGGCTCGGTTATCTGCCAAAATACAAAAAACAGAATACAGCAAGGCTTCACTATCTTTTGAAAGAGGATTTATTGAAGTTGGATAAAATCACAGCAGAGACAAGGCTGCTCGGACGAGAAAATATTTCTACGGACGAGCAGCTTTTCTCATATAAAGAGTCGCTGAAAGGTCAAATTAAAACTTTGAATGACGACAGAACGCACCTGCGAAAAAAAGCAAGAACAAAGATGAGTGACGATGAGCTGTCTAAGGTCAAAGAACAGATTTCGACGGTAAGCGATAAAATTCGGGAGCTGAACAAAGAGGTTCGACTCTGTGACGACATTGCCGAGAGGTCAAAGGTTATGGAGCAGAACCTTGAAACAATCAGAGCCGAAGAAGAAAAACAACAGCGAAAGGAGCAAAAGCGAAATGACAAATTCAGGTGACGCAGCAGAACAGGTCGTCAGGTTATCCCTTGAAGGCTTTGAAGTTGCTGCAAGACTTACCGGTTCAGCCGCAAAGAATATAGCAATTCTTCTTGCTTCCGTATTGAAGCAGGAAGCAACGCAGGCGAATAAGACAAGAGGCAAAGCCCGTCTTACCAATATGATTAAGTCGGGCAAGGAATTGAAAGTATTTTCCATTCCAAATAAGGATTTGAAGAAGTTTACCGAACAGGCAAAACGCTACGGTGTTCTCTATTGTGTTCTCCGAGATAAGAACACAAGGGGAGATAATGTTCCGATTGATATTATCGCACGTGCGGAGGACGCTTCTAAAATTCAGAGAATCGTTGAGAGATTTGAACTCGGTAAGGTGGATAAGGCGGCAATCGTAACAGAATCGCAGAAAGCGGTTGAAAAACGAGAAGCCGTGGAAAAAGATAAGCCGACAAAATCCAAGAATGAAATCATCACGGAGGAAGCTGTACGAAAACCACTTCAGAAAGAGGAAAACGCACAGTCAAACCCCACAACCGCCAAAACGGACAAAAACCCTCCGTCAAGGCAAAACTCAGAGCCGGAAGATATGCAAACTGATAAGGGTATTGCTGTTGACAGACAGAAGAAGCCATCGGTTAAAGAGAAACTTGACCGCTATAAGGCTCAGGCAAAACAGCAAAAAGAAGCAGAACGCAGAGAGCCGGAAACAGATAAGGCAAAGCATCCTTCTGCACCGAAGCAGACGGTACACCAACAGCCGAAAACAAAATCAAAGAAAACGAAAGAGAGGTAATTACAATGACAGAAAATTTTACTCCTGCAAAAGCAGGCACTCAGCGACCGAGACTTTCCAAAGAGGAATATGCCGAAAAGAAACGAGCCGAGAAAGACGGTGTGTATCAGCTTGCGGATGAAGCGGCGAAAGAGATTGTATCTTCGCCGGAGAAATTCAAAGCGTTCCTTGATACGCAGAGCCGACTTGACAGATATTCGGCAGTCAACACACTTTTGATTTACAAGCAGTATCCGCAGGCGGTACAGCTTAAAGATTTTGATGACTGGAGCAAAGACAACATTAAAATCACAAAGGGTGCTAAGAGCATTTCCATTCTTGAACCGGTGGAATATGCAAAGCGTGACGGTACAACAGGCATTTCCTATAATGTGAAGAAAGTGTTTGATGTGGCACAGACCAATGGGAAACGACCGCCTGCACCGACAGTTAATCGTGACCCAAAAGCACTAATTACCACAATGCTTGATTCGTCGCCCGTAAATGTGGAAGCAACCAATGAACTCCCATATCCGAATATGGCGGCGTTTTATAACAATGAGGAACAGACCTTGTATGTAAAGCGTGATGTGGGAGACAGCGTAGCGGTTGCTCAATGCGTAGCACAGGAACTGGGACACGCACAGCTTTCCATCAACAGCGACAGTTACAGTCGCTCTGATATGGGATTTCAGGCAGTGTGTATCGGTTATATGCTTTGCAAAAAATACGGTATTGATACACAGAATTTTGCCATTAACCGTATTCCGGATAAGCTCGCAAACAAAGAGCCGAAGGACATTCGTTTTGAACTATCTAAGACGAGAAATGCGATGGCTGATATTCATTCCCGTGTTTCCGACGAACTGTATAAGAAAAAGCAGGAACGCTCAAAAGATTATGAAAGATAAGAGGTACTGATATGGCGAAAGAAGAACTTTACCATATTGCGTTGGATGATTATGAACACGGTATCGTTATCCGTTCTCTTAATGACGAGAAAACAGATTTAATGAACGAGGGGAAATCAACCGACGCTGTGGACGACCTGATTATCAAGGTCGGGACTGCCCCAAAGAAAAAATTTAAAGTTATCGAAAAGGAACGCTCCGGAGATGCGAGATAACGAAAAACAGTCTGCGATTATTCTTTCTGTTATCGGTATTGTTCCGGTGGTGTGGCTGGCACTTCTCATTGCTCCGTCTGTCAAAGGCGGATTGCCGGAGATATTGCCGAGCCTGATGAATGTATTTAACAATCCGTTTCATATAGAAGTTTGTGAGGACAGCGTAAAAACTGTCCTCATTTTGCTTTTGTGCTATGGAATGGGTATCGGGATATATTTCTCCACACAGCGAAACTACCGCAGGCGGGAGGAACACGGTTCTGCGAAATGGGGCAATGCAAGAGCCGTGGATAAGAAATACAGACAGTCTCCGTATTCCGATAACAAACTGATGACGCAGAATGTCCGTATCGGATTGAATGCGAAAAAGCACAGACGAAATCTGAACACATTGGTATGCGGCGGTTCCGGTGCAGGTAAAACAAGATTTTACTGTAAGCCCAATCTTATGCAGTGTAATACCTCTTTCGTAATCCTTGACCCCAAAGGCGAAATCTTGAGGGATACGGGAAAACTTCTTGAGAAAAAAGGATATGAGGTCAGAGTCCTCGACCTTATCTCTATGGAAAAGAGTCACTGCTACAATCCGTTTGTGTATCTTCAGAATGACAACGATGTGCAGAAACTTGTAACTAACTTATTCAAAAGCACCACACCAAAGGGAAGCCAGTCGCAAGACCCGTTTTGGGATACCTCGGCTTCTATGCTTCTTTTGGCGTTGGTGTTTTATTTGCACTATGAAGCACCGGAGGAAGAACAGAACTTTGCAATGGTTATGGAAATGCTCAGAGCCGGTTCAATTGAAGATGAGGAAGATACAAGACCATCTCCTCTTGATGAATTGTTTGCAGAGCTTGAGATGAATAATCCCGACCACATTGCTCTTAAGTATTACCGTTCCTATCATTCCGGTTCGGCAAAGACACTGAAATCAATTCAGATAACCCTTGCCGCAAGGCTTGAGAAATTCAATCTTGAAAGCCTTGCTTCTTTAACTTCGGCAGACGAGTTAGACCTGCCCTCTATGGGAGAAAAGAAAGTCGCTTTGTTTGCCCTGATACCCGATAACGACTCCAGTTTCAATTTTCTGGTGTCGATTTTATATACCCAACTGTTTCAGCAGTTATTCTATGCCGCCGACCATATCCACGGAGGTTCGCTTCCCATTCCCGTTCATTTTCTGATGGACGAATTTGCCAATGTTTCATTGCCGGATGACTTTGACAAGATACTTTCGGTAATGCGTTCCAGAGGTGTGTCGGTTAGTATCATCTTACAGAACTTGGCACAGCTTAAAGCCTTGTTTGAAAAGCAATGGGAAAGTATCGTGGGCAACTGCGATGAATTTCTGTATCTTGGCGGCAACGAGCAAAGCACACACAAATATGTGTCGGAGCTGCTTGGTAAGGAAACCATCGACACGAACACTTACGGTAAGAGTTCCGGGCGAAGCGGTAACTACTCCACCAATTATCAGATAAGCGGTCGTGAGCTTCTCACTCCGGATGAAGTTCGTATGCTGGATAACCAATATGCGATTTTATTTATCCGTGGGGAGCGACCGATTATGGATTTTAAGTACGACATCTTGAAGCACCCGAATGTGGCACTGACCACAGACGGAAAAGAGAAACCGTACAAGCACGGAGAAGTGACGATACCGCACTCATCTATTTCCGTTCTTGCCATTGACCCGGATGAGGTTGAGGAGAGCAATTACGGAGAAACCACTTATGAACTTCTGTCCGATGAGGATTTTGAAGTAGATAACAATTTTTAATCACAGGAGGAAATTACAATGAGAATTTTTAAGAAAAACACAGAAAACAAAGCAACTTCTAAACTGCCGATGACCGGAAAGGTCAAGAAAGGGTATCGAGCTTATTGCGTGGCAGTATTGGCGATGACCGTTGTACTCGGCACAGGTGTAACCGCATTTGCGGCAAACGACCCTATCACGGTAGTAAATAATCTGTCCGATTTCATTTTCGGACTTATCCGTGCAATCGGACTTATCCTGCTCGGTTTTGGTATTGTGCAGGTCGGACTTTCTTTGAAGTCCCACGACCCGTCCCAGAGAGCAAACGGTTTTCTTACTCTTGCCGGAGGTATCATCATTACTTTCGCAAAAGAAATCCTTACTCTTATCACAGGTTAAGAAGTAACAGTTATCACAGGGCATATTCGGCAAAACGGGTATGCCCCATTTTTTACAAGGAGGTGCGAATGAATGAGCGATAACTGGGTAGTTCAAAACCTCGAAAACGCTCTTAAAACTTGGAACGATAAATTAAGTGAGATATGGCAGCTTTTAACCACAACACCGCAGAATTTCAAAGGCGGAAGTATTTGGAATGTGATGGTAACAATCAACGGAGCGGTTCAGGCAATCGGACTGGCACTGTTGGTGCTGTTTTTTGTGGTTGGTGTCGTCCGTACCTGCGGCAGCTTTACCGATGTGAAAAAGCCGGAACACGCACTGAAATTGTTTGTCCGCTTTGCCATTGCTAAAGGTGTCATAACTTACGGTATGGAGCTTATGCTTGCTTTATTCAACATCGTTCAAGGTATCATTTCAACCATTATGACATCATCTGGATTTGGGACACCGAATCAGACAACACTCCCCTCTGAAATGGTAACGACCATTGAGGACTGTGGATTCTTTGAAAGCATTCCGCTATGGGCAGTGACTCTGATAGGCGGTCTTTTTATTACGGTGTTGTCATTCATTCTGATAATGACGGTTTATGGCAGATTTTTCAAACTGTATATGTACACAGCTTTAGCACCGATACCGTTATCTACTTTTGCCGGAGAACCGACGCAGAATGTGGGCAAGAGTTTTATAAAAAGCTACTGTGCGGTACTGCTTGAAGGTGCAGTTATCGTGCTTGCTTGCATTATCTTCTCTTTGTTTGCGTCAAGTCCGCCGGTGGTAAACCCGGACGCTGCGGCAGTCACACAGGTATGGTCATATATCGGAGAACTTGTATTTAATATGCTTGTTCTTGTCGGTGCAGTGAAGATGAGTGACCGCATTATCAGAGAAATGATGGGCTTATAACGGAGGTTTTTGCAACAAATCTTCAGGCAAAATTCTTGCCTGAAAAACACAAAAACAAATAAAAATAATTGACAAGTGGAAAAATCGTGATATACTGTAATGATTTAGCTTTGCTAAATGGTCGGATTGAGGAAGTAAAGATAGGATGGTCAAGTATATGTACGAATATGTCAGCAAAGCAGAATACAAGCCTTATAAAGAGGAAATTGAAAGTATCATAAAAAAGGTTCAAAAAATAATGAAAACCGAATATGATACGACTTTTCAATTCAAATTGATTGGAAGTGCAAATCGACACCTCGTCACTAAGATAAAAGATGGTAACAGAGGTTATGATTTTGACTACAATCTAATTTTGCAAAAGAGCGATTTATGGGACAATCCCAAAAAACTGAAAGAGCAGTTTATGAGAGCTTTTTCCAAGTCGCTCAAAGGTACAAAGTACGGAGAACCCGAAGACTCCACTTCTTCTATTACCATAAAGGTTGTTGATAAAAAACATTCCAAGATTATCAGAAGCTGTGATTTTGCGATAATTTATTATTTAGATGATGACAATTTGGACAATGGATATAGATATATCAAGAATTGGAAGAAAAACAATCGCTATTCATTTGAAGATAGAGTCCTATCACAAAATGCAGACTGCAAACTTCAAGAAATACTTGAATATGAGCAGGGATGGAATTGTGTTCGTGATGAGTATATCAAGTTAAAAAATCGCAATAGGGATACGAACAAAAAGTCCTTTATTCTGTATTTGGAAAGTATTCATAATGTTTATAATCACATACAGCAAAGTTTAGAAAATGAAGAAGATAATTTACCAAGAGGAATTACTTATTTAAACCTTTGGTAATGCACGATACGATGTGGCACTGTCAGTTATGGCGGTGCTTTTTTATTTGTCATAGAAAGGAAATTCTGATGGAAGTAAAAATAAACAGAGAAATACGAAATTACACAGAATCAATGTTCTTTGGACTGTCGCTCAGACAGTTCATTTTTTCTATCCTTGCGTGTGGTGTGGCGGTAGGATTGTACTTCTTACTCAAACCGCATCTTGGAACTGAAACAGTATCGTGGGTGTGTATTTTGGGAGCAGCACCGTTTGCGGTTCTCGGATTTGTGAAATACAACGGAATGACAGCAGAGAAATTTATCTGGGCGTGGATTAAGTCCGAGTTTCTTATGCCAAAGAAGTTAGTGTTTCACTCCACAAACACCTATTTAGAACTGATGAAACCGAGCATTGAGAAAAAGACAAAGGAGGCTTACAAGAATAATGATTAAGACATTAAACAACATCTTTAAGCAGGATAAGGAAAAATTTGTTGTGCCGAAGGGTGTGCAGGACTGTATTCCGGTTACTGCCATCTATGATGATGGTATTTTCAGAGTGGGCAAAGACAAGTATTCTAAATCCTTTAAGTTCACGGATATTAACTATGCGGTTGCCAGCCGAGAAGATAAAGAAGCGATGTTCCTTGAGTATTCGGAACTACTTAACTCTCTTGACAGTGGAGCAACCACAAAACTCACTATCAACAACAGACGACTGAACCGTTTGGACTTTGAGAAAACAATCCTTATCCCTGAAACCGGAGACGAACTAGACGAATATCGGGAGGAATACAACAAAATGCTTCTTGATAAGGCAACGGGAGCAAATTCAACGGTGCAGGATAAGTATGTGACCATCTCCATCAATAAAAAGAATGTGGATGACGCAAGAACCTATTTTGCCCGTGTAGGTGCAGATTTGATTTCACACTTTTCACGACTTGGCAGTAAGTGTGTGGAACTTGAAACGGATGAGCGACTTCGCATTATTCACGACTTCTTCCGTGTGGGGGAAGAAACTTCATATCATTTTGATATTAAGGAAACACGAAAGAAAGGACACGATTTTAAGGACTATATCTGCCCGGACTCTTTAGAATTTGAAAGTGATTATTTCAAAATCGGTAACCGTTATGGCAGGGTTATCTTTCTTCGTGAATATGCGTCCTATATCAAGGACAGTATGGTGGCGGAACTTACGGATATGAACCGAAATCTGATGATGTCCATTGATATTGTACCTGTTCCTACCGATGAAGCAGTCAGAGAAGCCGAAAACAGATTGCTCGGTGTAGAAACCAACATCACGAACTGGCAGAGAAAGCAGAATATGAACAACAACTTTTCGGCAACTGTTCCTTATGATATGGAACAGCAAAAAAAGGAAATGAAAGAGTTCCTTGATGACCTTACCACCCGTGACCAGAGAATGATGTTCGCAGTGCTCACAATGGTGCATACCGCAGATACCAAAGAGCAGCTCGACAACGATACGGAAGCGTTGCTCACAACAGCGAGAAAACATCTTTGTCAGTTTGCGGTTCTTAAATTTCAGCAGATGGACGGACTCAATACCGTTATGCCATACGGTACAAGGAAAATAGACACATTCAGAACTCTTACGACCGAGAGCCTTGCAGTGTTTATTCCGTTCAGGGTTCAGGATATTTACCACGAGAACGGCATTTATTACGGTCAGAATGTTATCAGTAAAAATATGATAATTGCCGACCGAAAACAGCTTCTTAACGGTAACTCCTTTATTCTCGGTGTATCCGGTGGCGGTAAGTCTTTTGCGGCTAAGGGGGAGATTGAAAATATTATCCTTTCTTCCGATGCTGATGTAATCATCATCGACCCTGAGAGGGAGTATTCCCATCTTGTAAATGCACTTGGTGGCGAGATTATCAATATCTCCGCAACATCGAACAACCATATCAATGCAATGGATATGAACAAGGACTATGGCGACGGAGCAAATCCTGTTATCTTGAAATCCGAGTTTATTATGTCCCTTTGCGAACAGCTTATCGGCGGAACAAATCTCGGAGCAAAGCAGAAGTCCATCATTGACCGTTGTACTGCAAGCGTTTACCGCACCTATCAGCAAAACGATTATACCGGTCAGGTTCCGACCTTGCAGGATTTCAGAGATGAACTTCTCAAACAGGATGAGCCGGAAGCAAAGGAAATCGCTCTTGCTATTGAGTTGTTTACTCACGGTTCGTTGAATACTTTTGCAAAGCAGACAAATGTAGATACTCACAATCGACTTATCTGTTATGACATTCTCGACCTCGGCAAGCAGCTTATGCCTATCGGTATGCTTGTCGTTCTTGACAGTATTTTGAACCGAATCACACAGAACCGAGCAAAGGGTAAGCAGACCTTTATCTTCATTGATGAGATTTACCTCTTGTTCCAGCATGAGTATTCTGCAAACTTCCTCTTTACACTCTGGAAGCGTGTAAGAAAGTACGGTGCATACGCAACCGGTATCACTCAGAATGTGGACGACCTTTTGCAGAGCCATACTGCAAGAACAATGCTTGCGAACAGCGAGTTTATCATTATGCTCAATCAGGCTTCTACTGACAGACTGGAGCTTGCAAAGCTTCTGAATATCTCAGATTTACAGCTTTCGTATATCACAAATGTTGATGCAGGACACGGACTTATTAAGGTGGGCAGTTCGCTTGTACCGTTTGCAAATAAGTTCCCGAAGAATACGAAATTGTACCGTTTGATGACAACGAAGCCCGGTGAAGGCGTGTAAGGAGGTGTTTTCTATGGCAAAAATTCAATTCAGAAACAAAGAACACAGAGACTTTGTCTTTGAAAATCTCGAAAAATGCAGACACAAGGACTGTTATCATCAGGCATTTTTCTATGTGATGGGCATTTCCGAAGAAACGAGAATGAACATCGGAAAAATGTTTGATTTTAAGAACGATTGCATTGTGCCGGAGGGGATGTATGGTGGCTGGCAGACCAGTGGAACAGTCAAGGTCTGCCACCTTGCCTTTAATCTTTGGAACGGCTTTACGGAAGAAGGCAAAGAAAATCTTTTCACACCGGATGAGTTGTTCTGTTGTGGATATGCTCCCTACTTTATGGAGGGTATTAAACTCAGGTATCCCGAATATTGCAGAGATTTGACTCCACCTAAAAGAAAAGATATGGAAAGGTAAAGGTACAAAACAATGAATAAGAAGTTGAGAATTGCGGTTATATCGCTGTTAAGCGTTGTACTTGCTGTGAGCGTTGGATTTTTGGTCAAAGACTATTGTGATTCTAAAAAGCAGGCTGAAATCTACGACAATCTGATTGAAACCGTTGAAGATGCAGGTGAAACGCAAGATACAATGTCCTATTCCGAGGATAAAGCCTTTCTGCCTGACTATCAGGAGCTGTATATGCAGAACAACGATATAGTGGGGTGGATAAAGGTTGAGGATACCAAAATCAATTATCCGGTTATGCAGTCAAAGTATAATCCGAATTTCTATTTAAGACACGGATTTGATAAAAGCTACACGGTATATGGCTGCCCATATGTACAGGAAAACTGTGATGTGGACGCTCCGTCAGACAACCTTGTTATCTACGGTCATCATATGAACGACAATTCAATGTTTGCCGGATTGATGAAATATGCCGATAAATCTTTTTGGGAAAAGCACAAAACCATTCAGTTCGATACGCTGACCGAAAAAGGCAAATACGAGGTAGTGGCAGCTTTCAAGACGGAAGTATATACAGACAGTCCGAACAGCTTCAGATACTATGATTTTGTCAATGCAGATACAGAAGATGAATTCAATGCGTATATTGCCAAGTGCAAGGAACTTGCAATCTATGATACGGGAGTAACCGCAGAATATGGCGATAAATTGATTACACTTTCAACTTGCGAGTATTCCCGTAATAACGGAAGAATGGTTGTTGTGGCGAAGAAAGCGGTTGAATAGGAGGGATGAACCTTGTATGATTAGTTTGATAAATTTGGCGGTGTTGTTCGCAGCGAAAGTTGCGGACAATGCCCTTAGTACAACAAAGACAATATTGGTACAGAGAAGTCGGTGGATACTTGCAGGCATTGCGGTTATCATATCCGACTTTATTTATTTTTGGATAACGAAAAGAGTTGTCTCTGCGAATAACGAGATAGCAATGCTCATTGTTGCCGTTGCGGGTGGTGTGGGTTGTTCTCTTGCCTGCTTTATCAATGAGAAAATCTCAAAGGACAGAACCTATGTGAACGTGATTATGTCTGATGACCTTGAAGAAATGAAGCATTTCAGGGACTTTCTCGCACAGCATCACATCACGAATGTTGCAAGTGACAGCTACACCCTTGACTGGAACGCAAAGACAATCTCTATTACCGCTTATCCCGAAACAAAAGCAGAAAGCCGATTGATTAACGAGTTTATTGCGGACAGCTCGACAAAATTCAAAAGAGTGATTCAACCGGCTTAGGAAGGAGGTTTGATGTGGCTGATATTAAAACAAGAGATACGGTTAAGGGTACAATAAAGACCTTGGATAAAGCAGCCATTGCCGGTCAAAAAATGAAACAGGCATATATCGCCACAAAGGACAAAGCGGAACATTCGGTAAATGCAAAAGAGAATACTGCGGAAGAATATGCTGCTGATAAGACGGAAGCCGGAATTGATGAAATTGCACATAAAGGTGCGTATGCTTTTAATAAAGCAGGGCGAAAAGGTGTTCAGGAAACAAAGAAGAATATCCAATCTGCCAAAGACGGCATTCAACGCTTCAAACAGCAGAGAGCCGAAAAATCAATAAACGTTCAGAGAACGCAAGGAAGAACTACAACGGTTGGCAGTTCTTCAGCGCAGACGCAGACATCATCGGCAATCAAAACGCTTGAAAAGCCGGAGAAAATGGTCAAACAGTCGGCTACTTCCGCAGGCAAGAAGAACATCAAACTTGCTAGTAAGGAAGCGGCGAAAACAACGCAGAGGTCAGTTAAGACTGCCGAGCATACCGCAAAGGCAAGCATTAAGACCAGTCAGCAGACAGCAAAAGCCGCACAGAAAACAGCACAAGCCACCGTTAAGGCTTCACAGAAAGCGGCACAGGCAGCAAAGGCGACAGCGAAAGCAACTGCAAATGCTGTGAAAGCCGCAGCAAAAGCGACTATTGCCACAGTAAAGGCAATCATAGCCGGTACGAAAGCATTGGTTGCTGCCATTGCCGCAGGTGGTTGGATAGCAGTTGTAATTATTATGATTGTTGTCCTACTTGGAAGTGCTGTTGCAATGTTTGGTGGCGGAAGTGAAAGCAATACTTATACGCAAGTAAGTGCAGAGGTGGAAGCATACGACCCATTGATACGACAGTATGCAAAACAATATGGTATTCCCGAATATGTGGAATTGATTAAGGCTGTGATGATGCAGGAAAGCGGCGGTCGGGGACTTGACCCCATGCAGGCAGCAGAGGGCAGTTTCAATACGAAGTATCCACACGAACCTAATGGAATTAAAGACCCTGAATATTCTATCCAGTGTGGAGTTCAGGAATTGAAAGCAGCTCTTACCTCGGCAGAGGTGGAAAGTCCGATTGATATGGAGCGTATCAAACTTGCTTTGCAAGGCTACAACTTTGGTAATGGATATATTTCGTGGGCAAAATCGAAGTATGGTGGATATTCTTATGCCAATGCAGTGGAGTTTTCCACTCAGCAGGCACAAAGACTTGGTTGGGACAGTTATGGAGATACCCAATATCCGGCTCATGTTCTGAGATACTATCCATACGGACGAGCCTTTACTGCTGGTAGCAATCAGGCGATTGTTGAGGTTGCTCTTACTCAGATTGGCAATGAGGGCGGACAACCTTATTGGAATTGGTATGGCTTTGACAGTCGAGTAGAATGGTGTGCTTGCTTTGTATCTTGGTGTGCCGACCAGTGCGGTTATATTGATAGCGGACTTATTCCGAAATTTGCGGGTTGTATTGACGGTGCAAATTGGTTCAAGTCAAACAACAGATGGAACGACCGAAACTATGAACCGAAAGCCGGAGATATTATCTTCTTTGACTGGGAGGGCGATGGTACAACAGACCACGTTGGTATCGTAGAGAAATGCGAGAATGGCACAGTTTATACCGTAGAGGGTAACTCAGGCGACGCTTGCAGACAAAGACAATACACAGTCGGAAGCAGAAATATTTACGGTTACGGTATTCCGGCGTATTAAAAATTCCAGACGGTGTCTGGAAAATCGAAAAGATGGCTGCTCGCTTGAGTAGCCATCGGGTACATTATGAGAAATCGGTTGTTTCTCTGTTGTTTAGGAAAATATGATGTGTGTGATAAGTAAAACTGAAAAGCATATCGGCATTTTCTTTACTGCCGTCTAAAAAGGAAATATCATCGGCAAGGATAAAAAGAATTGCTAATAACTTCTTGATATATCCAGTGTAGCAGGCATAATCTACATAAATCTTGGCGGTATATCCCTCGGCAAATTCTATCAGGTCAGCGTCAATTTCAAAACTGTTGGATAGCTCGTAAACGGTCTTGATGAATTTGTCTTTGTCAGCAATTCGCTCTTTACTTGGAACACTTCTGCGGTTCTTCTGTATAAATTTCAAAAAATCATTAGCTTCTGAAAAGGTGGGAGTGATTGCGTTGTCAGTTTCTAAATTTGTTGAGTAATCATCAAGCTTATCTTTCTCAAATCGATTACTGAATATTACCTTTCGTTTATCCATTCCCTTTTAGCCCCCTTAAGTATATCTTGCAGAGATTGTTGATTTGGCTTGCAGGTTTCTATTATCAACAATCGTTAATTACTACGCATATAGTATAACATAAAAGTTTTGTGAAATCATTACTAATAGCTAGTTTGGCTTCATCTGAGTACGTGTATGTCGGAACCTACTTTTGTTTTTACTCACACTGATGAAGGGTGATAAGGCGGTCGAGTTGGTCTAAATAAGCACCGATTTTCCTTTGTTCCACTACTGACGGTACAGGTATTTCAATTTTCAGAAAGTCAGACTCGTGTATTCGCCATTGTCCATAAATAACGCCTTGACGCCATTTGACCATAGCATTTATAAAATCTTTTCTTACTAATCTTCTCCCTAAAAAGTCCGAGTCAGCAATCCCCGTAGGTTCAAAAATGCTGTAAACAGGTGAAATACAGGCTTTTCCGTACTTGTTGAGACCTATTGAGCCGGTTTCGAGGTTGTTCGAGCTATATATGAAATCTCCAATTTCTGTTTTCTTATATAGCTTGTTTGCAGTATCTGTAACCAAAGCACTTCTGTCATAGCGGTCGCCTTTTGGCGCAACGCCCTCATTTGCTATGAATGCCATAAGTGGATATTCGTCGCTCATCGGTGCTTGCTGATTTCGTTCTATGAGTAAGTCTCCAACCTTACGCTGTTCCCAAGTAATAGCTAATGGTGATTGAAAACGGCAGCCGTCAATTTGACATTTACGCTGATGAAGGGTGATAAGGTTGTCGAGGTTTTCAAAATATGCACCTATTTTCTGCTGTTCTTCAACTGACGGCAAGGTGATAGCTGTATTCAAAATGTTATCATTATATAGTCTTTTTATTGTGCTGCCTTCTATGCCTGCCCATTTCACAATAGAATAAAAGCATTTCAAAAACGAGTTGTCCAAATGTTTATCGTGATTTAACCAAACTATATTGGAGTCTTGAAAATACTCATTTTTTCCCGTAAACACAACAGTTCTACCAATGCTGCCTGATGCAGAAATCAATATATCTCCTTTTTTAGGATACTGGTATTTTGCTTTATATTCTTCAAAAAGCTCTCTCGATATAAAAGCATCTGCCTCTCCACCGAATGTACCTATTTTATAAAATGGTATTTCTCCATTTTCCGATGTTTGCTCTTTGAAAATCCTTCGGCACATAGAGACTGAACCGATTTCCCCCAGCTTACGCTGTTCCCAAGAATGAACATAAACCGGTAATAACAGAGTTATATGCGTTTTTAACCGAAAGTATGAAAAAACGCACTTTAGTTCGAATATTTGTGGTTTTATTGAAAAAATCAAATTTCTATGATACAATATATACTTACACTTTAACTAAGAAAGAGGTGCAATGAAATGGCTGTTAGTTATAAAAAATTGTGGCACATTCTTGTTGACAGAGATATGAAGAAAAAAGATTTAGAAGCTCTTGCTGGTTTAAGTCATTACACAATGAGCAAAATGAGCAGAGATGAAAATGTGACGACCGAAGTGCTTGGAAAAGTATGTGCTGCACTTGATTGCAATGTAGAAGATATTATAGATTTTCTTCCTGATGAAGAAAACTGAGTCCGTTTTATGGGACACTAATTATTTTATACTTAAAAATAGTGCCATTGTCAGATAAAATATAAATAGCTACAACAAATAATACGGAGGTTTATTATGAATAAACAGCAGTTAGCTGCAAAGATTTGGGAGTCTGCAAACAAAATGCGTTCCAAAATCGAAGCAAATGAATACAAAGACTATATCTTAGGATTTATTTTCTATAAATTCCTTTCGGAGAAAGAAGTTAAATATCTGAAAGCTAATGATTGGACTGACGAGTATCTTCCCGAATTAACAGAAGAAGATACTGATACGGTTGAAAGCATTCAGAAGAACTTGGGATATTTTATTTCTTACGACAATCTCTTTTCAACTTGGCTTGCAAAAGGCAGCGATTTCAGTGTTCAAGATGTTCGTGATGCTCTTTCAGCGTTTAGCCGTTTAATAAACCCAACCCACAAGAAAGTGTTTGAGGGCGTTTTTGATACTCTGCAAACTGGTCTTTCAAAATTAGGTGATAGTGCTGCTTCGCAGTCAAAGTCTATTAGCGAACTCATTCAGCTTATAAAAGATATTCCTATGGATGGTAAGCAGGGCTATGATGTTCTTGGATTTATTTATGAATATTTGATTGAAAAGTTTGCGGCGAATGCAGGTAAAAAAGCCGGCGAGTTCTACACTCCGCACGAAGTATCCTTGCTTATGTCTGAAATAGTTGCAAATCACTTGAAAAACAGAGAGAAAATTGAAATATTCGACCCTACAAGCGGTTCTGGTTCCTTGTTAATCAACATCGGTAAGAGTGCTTCAAAGTACATTGAGGGCGAAAACAAAGTTAAATACTACGCTCAGGAATTAAAGCAGAATACATATAACCTTACTCGTATGAACTTGGTAATGCGTGGTATTGAAGCAGATAACATAGTAACAAGAAACGGCGATACTTTGGAGGACGACTGGCCGTATTTCGATGAAAACGACCCGACAGGAACATACAATCCACTCTATGTTGACGCCGTAGTTTCCAATCCTCCATATTCACAGGCTTGGAATCCGGCAGATAAAGATACTGACCCTCGTTATGCCGGTTATGGTCTTGCACCAAAGGGTAAGGCAGACTATGCCTTTTTGCTTCACGACCTTTATCATATTAAGCCTGATGGCATTATGACTATTGTTCTTCCTCACGGTGTTTTGTTCCGTGGCGGCGAAGAAGGCGAAATTCGCAAGAACTTAATTGAAAAAAATAAGATTGATACAATCATAGGATTGCCTGCAAATATCTTTTACGGCACAGGTATTCCGACAATAATTATGGTGTTGAAGCAAAAGAGAACCAATACAGATGTTCTTATAGTAGATGCTTCAAAAGGATATATCAAAGAGGGCAAAAACAATAAGCTGAGAGCTTCAGATATTAAGAAGATTGTAGATGTTGTTACACGGAGAGAAAGCGTGGACAAGTATTCACGAGTTGTCAGCCGTGACGAAATCAGAGAGAACGATTATAACCTTAATATTCCGAGATATGTGGATTCCTCAGAGGCGGCAGAATCTTGGGATATTTTTGCGTCTATGTTCGGCGGTCTACCGGCATCTGAAATTGATGAACTCAAAGAATATTGGACAGCTTTCCCGGCACTTCGCTCTGATTTGTTTGAAAATACATCTTCCGAATATTGCAAATTCGTAGTTAAAGATATAAAAAAGGCAATTAAAGAACACAGTGATATAACAAGTTTTGAAAACGAGTTCAAGTCCGTTTTTGCTGATTTTGATACATATTTGTATGATGAGCTGATTACAAAGATGGAAAGTCTCAGTATCTCTAAAACAGAGGAGCTTTTATCAAAAAACATCTTTGCACGAATGGCTGACATCCCGTTAGTTGACAGATATGAAGCATACCAGCTTCTTGATGATGACTGGACTAAGATTGCCGTAGATTTGGAAATTATTCAAACAGAGGGCTTTGGGGCAACTAAAATTGTTGACGCTAATATGGTGGTCAAGAAAAAAGGAAATGTTGAGCAGGAAGTACAAGAAGGATGGAAAGGTCGCATTATACCATTTGACCTTATTCAAAGCACTATACTTGCCGATGACAAGCAAGCATTAAGTGAAAAAGAAAATCGACTTTCAGAAATTGCTTCCGAATACGAAGAAATACTTGACACACTTTCCGAGGAAGAAAAAGAGGCTGATTTTGTAAACGAAGATAGCTGGGTCTTTGCAGAAATCAAAAAAGCTATGAAATCCGACGGTGTTGAACCCGAAACAAAGGAAAAACTTAAATCTGTTTCGGAATTGAATACAGAAGAAAAAGCATTGAAAACTGCCATTAAGCGTGATAATGCCTTGCTTGAAGAAAAAACGAAAGATACGATTGAACACTTGTCCGATGAACAAGTTCTTGAACTTCTTAAAGATAAGTGGATAAAGCCGCTTATTGATAATCTTATGCAGTTGCCGGATAGCATTATATCTGATTTGGTTTCAAAGCTTGAAGCACTTGCAAAGAAATATGAAACTACTTTCGCAGATGTCGAAAATCAAATAGAAGAAACAGAAAAATCACTTTCTTCTATGATTGATGACCTTGAAGGTAGTGAATTTGATATGCTCGGTCTTGCTGAACTCAAAAAATTGCTTGGAGGTAGTGCAAAATGACAAAAATAACAGACATTCCGGCAATTCGCTTCAAAGGGTTTAGTGACACTTGGGAACAGCGTAAGTTAAGCGAGATAGCCACAATGCACGCAAGAATAGGTTGGCAAAATTTAAGAACTTCTGAGTTTTTAGATAACGGCGACTATATGTTAATTACGGGGACGGACTTTATGGACGGTGCTGTAAATTTTGATACTTGCCACTATGTAGAGCGTGAACGCTATGAGCAAGATAAGCACATACAAATTCGTAATGGTAGTATCTTAATAACAAAAGACGGAACACTCGGAAAAGTGGCTTATATTCAAGGCTTAACAATGCCTGCAACACTTAACGCAGGAGTATTTAATGTTGAAATCAGAGATGAAAAAGAAGTCGATAACAGATACCTTTTTCAATATTTGAAAGCTCCGTTTTTGATGGACTATGTCGATAAGAAAGCAACAGGCGGAACTATCAAACATCTTAATCAAAACATATTGGTTGACTTTCCTGTTGTGTTACCTCAAAAAGACGAACAAGCAAAAATTGGAGAGTATTTTCTTGGAATCGACAACCTTATCACCCTTCATCAGCGTAAGTATGACAAATTGACCAATGTCAAAAAATCTATGCTGGGAAAAATGTTTCCACAAAATGGCTCCAATGTACCCGAAATTCGTTTTAAGGGATTTACTGAAGCTTGGGAACAGCGTAAGGTCACTGAAATCGGAAAAATTTATATTGGATTAGTGACAACAATGACGAAACATTATACCGATGAAGGAACTTTACTTATTAGAAACTCAGATATTAAAGATGGTAAATTTGAATTTGGTGATAATCCAATTTACTTGGAAAAAACATTTGCCGAAAAAAACGAAACTCGTATGCACCAAATTGGAGATGTAATTACCGTACACACCGGAGATGTAGGAACATCTGCGGTAATTACTGAAAACGAAGCAAAATCAATAGGTTTTGCTACGATTGTCACTCGACCAAATCCTAAAATAATTGATTCAAATTATCTGTGTTCGTTTCTAAACACAGATAAACATAAGAAATGGGCAGTATCAATTTCAACAGGAGATGGAAGAACAAATTACAACTTGGGAGATTATTTTGAATTAGTTGTTCCTGTTCCGTCAATAGCAGAGCAAAAGAGAATAGCTTCATATATTCAAAAACTCAATCGCCTTATCACCCTTCATCAGCGTGAGTTAGAAAAGTTGAAAAATCTCAAAAAAGCGTGCCTTGAAAAGATGTTTGTCTGAGATGTAAAAGCAAATTTTAGAAGTTAGGAGGAACTCGAAATGATTTTTAATAAAGAGTCGGATTTTGAAGCGGCTTTGATAAAAATACTATCCGAAAAAGGGTGGGAAAAAGAAGTCCTTAAAAATTACTCTGAACAAGATTTGCTGCGAAATTGGGCAAATATACTCTTTGAAAACAACAGAGATATTGACAGACTGAACGATTATCCTCTAACCGATAGCGAAATGCAGCAGATTTTAGAGCAAATCGAAGCTCTCAGAACACCGTTAAAGTTAAATGGCTTTATTAACGGAAAAAGTGTTTCTATCGTAAGGGATAACTCTGATGATAAATTACATTTTGGTAAAGAAGTCAGCCTTAAAATTTATGACCGCCGTGAAATTGCCGCCGGTCAAAGCAGATACCAAATTGTGCAGCAGCCTAAATTCCCAACAAAATCGAAATTACTTAATGACCGCCGTGGAGATTTAATGCTGCTCATTAACGGTATGCCTGTTATCCATATTGAACTCAAAAAGAGCGGTATTCCGGTTAGTCAGGCTTGCAATCAAATAGAAAAGTATTCTCACGAGGGAATATTCAGTGGACTGTTTTCTTTGGTTCAGATTTTTGTTGCAATGGAACCAAACGAAGCTGTTTATTTTGCAAATCCGGGTCCGGACGGCAAGTTTAATCCGGATTATTATTTCCATTGGGCAGATTTTAATAACGAGCCGATTAACGAATGGAACAAGGTGGCATCTACTCTTCTATCTATTCCTATGGCACATCAGCTTATCGGCTTTTATACGGTTGCTGATGACTCAGACGGCGTACTTAAAGTAATGCGTAGCTATCAGTATTTTGCGGCAAGTGCTATTTCTGATAAAGTTGCAAAAGCAAAATGGGAAGGTAACAATCAGCTCGGCGGATATATTTGGCACACAACCGGTTCCGGAAAGACTATGACGAGCTTTAAGTCTGCTCAGTTAATCGCAAGCTCAAAAGATGCCGACAAAGTTATTTTCCTTATGGATAGAATTGAACTCGGCACTCAGTCTCTGAAAGAGTATCGTGGCTTTGCCGATGAAAACGAATCTGTACAAGCAACTGAAAATACAAATGTTTTAATCACGAAATTGAAAAGCACCAACCCTGCCGATACTCTAATCGTTACCTCAATTCAGAAAATGAGTAACATTAAGGACGAAGCAGGCGGATTGAATGCTCGTGACATTGAACTTATCAGTGAAAAGCGTATTGTGTTTATCGTAGATGAAGCTCATCGCTCTACTTTTGGAGATATGTTGCTGACAATCAAAAACACATTTCCAAAGGCAATGTTCTTCGGCTTTACCGGTACGCCTATTCAAGACGAAAACCAAAAGAAAAAGAATACTACAAGCACTGTGTTTGGTAATGAACTTCACAGATACAGTATTGCGGATGGAATCAGAGACAAGAATGTTCTTGGCTTTGACCCATACAAGGTATTGACTTTCAAAGATAAAGATGTGCGAAAAGTTGTTGCTTTGGAAAAGGCAAAAGCACAAACAGAGGAAGAAGCAATTTCCGACCCTGTTAAGAGTAAAATCTTCTATAAATATATGGACACAAATCAAGTTGGAATGGTTGGGCATTTCGACGCCAAAGGCGACTATATTAAGGGCATTGAAGATTATATCCCAAATGTTCAATACACAACGACGGAACATACTACGACAGTAGTAAAGGATATACTTGAAAATTGGGTAACGCTGAGCCATAACAGCAAGTTCCACGCAATATTTGCGACAAGTAGTATTCCGGAGGCTATCAATTACTATCGCTTGTTCAAAAAACTTAATCCGCAACTTAAAGTCACAGCTTTGTTTGACCCAAGCATTGATAATAACGGCGGTGTCCAATTCAAAGAGGATGGACTTGTTGAAATCATCTCTGATTACAACGAAAAATACGGACAGGATTTTGTTATCCCGACATTTGCGAAAATGAAAAAAGACATCGCTGCAAGACTTGCTCACAAAAGACCGTATGAACGAGTAGCCACCGAACCTGCTAAACAAATAGATTTGCTCATTGTTGTTGACCAAATGCTTACGGGTTTTGACTCTAAGTGGATTAACACTTTGTATATGGACAAGGTGCTTCAGTATGAGAACATTATTCAGGCATTTTCTCGAACAAATCGTTTATTCGGTCCGGATAAGCCATTCGGAACTATTCGCTATTATCGCAAGCCTCATACTATGGAGCGTAATATTAACGCTGCTGTGAAACTTTATTCCGGTGACAGACCTCTCGGATTGTTCGTCCAACATCTCGTTGAAAACTTAAAGCAGATGAATGAACTTTTTGAAAATATCACCGAGTTGTTTACCAATGCGGGAATTGAGAACTTTGAAAAATTGCCTAACGACACTTTGGTGTGCAGGAAGTTTGCAAAAGATTTTAATGAATTTAACAGTTATTTGGAAGCAGCCAAAATTCAAGGCTTCAAATGGGAAGTTCCTGCGTATGTTGATGAAGAAACCGGAGAAGTCGTTGATGTAGCTATAGACGAGAACACTTATCTGATTTTGGTTCTTAGATACAAGGAATTGACCGGAGGCAGTGGCGGTACCGGAAACGATGATGTGCCTTATGACCTTGCCGGATATATTACTGAGATTGATACCGGGTTAATTGACTCCGATTATATGAACTCAAGGTTTGATAAGTACATTAAGTTGTTAAGTGCTGAGGGAACAACTCAAGAGGCTATTGAACAAGCCGAAACAGAGTTGCATAAAACATTCGCAACGCTTTCTCAGGAAGAACAGAAATATGCAAACATTTTCTTGCACGATATTCAGAGGGGCGATGTAAAAGTTTCAGAAGGCAAATCGCTGAGAGATTATATTAACGAGTATTTGTCAAAAGCTAGAAACGACCAAATTCATAGAATTTCATCTGCTCTTGGGTTAGATGAAAATCTGCTTAGAAACATTATGGGATTGAAGCTTAATGAAAACAATCTCAATGAGTTTGGCAGATATGACGAACTGAAGAAAACGGTCGATAAAGCAAAAGCAAAGAATTATTTTGAAATGATTGAGGAAACTAAAATAATTCCGCCAAAAGTTAATGTTAAAGTCGACAAATTGCTTCGAGATTTTATTATCAGTGGTGGTTATGAAATCCAAATGCCAACAGAAGATGAATAATTAAGCATTATTTTAGGAGTCAAGGGCTTTCCCTTGGCTCTTTTTTCATAATTCTTGGGAACAGCGTAAGTTCGATGATATTACTTATCCTGCAGGGGAAAAAAACAGGGACAATCTTCCTTATGAAAGCTATTCTGTAACAAATGAGAATGGATTTATACCTCAAAACGAGCAATTTGAAAATGGGGGAACAATGGCAACCGCAGATAAAAGTATGTATTACATTGTTTCAAAAAACTCATTTGCGTATAACCCTGCGAGAATAAATGTAGGTTCTATTGGTTACTATGATAAGCCTGAAAATGTTATTGTTTCCTCGCTTTATGAGGTTTTCAAGACCTCTGAAGATATTGACGATAGATTTCTTTGGCATTGGTTTAAGAGCGATGCTTTTCAAAGAATGATAGAGCAATATCAGGAAGGTGGAGTAAGATTATATTTTTATTATGATAAACTCTGTATGTGTTCACTTCCTGTTCCCGATATTCAAGAGCAACGAAAAATCGGGAAGCAACTTGACATCCTTGACAACCTTATCACCCTTCATCAGCGTGAGTTTGTATTTTTATGCAAAGAAAAAATCGAAATAATCAGATATATCAAAAACACTTGGGAACAGCGTAAGTTCGATGAAGTGTTTGATTGTACTATACCTAACAACACCTTATCCCGTGCAGAACTGAATTATGAGAGTGGGTCTGTAAGGAATATTCACTATGGTGATATTCTCATAAAATATGGTTCTGTTGTAGATGTTCAAAACGATGAAATACCTTTTGCGACAGGAAAAAGCAGCGACGATTTCAAGGGTGCATTATTACGAGATGGTGATATTATAATTGCTGATACAGCAGAAGATGAAACAACCGGAAAAGCCTGTGAAATAGGCAATTCACAAGGGTTAGATGTCGTGTCGGGACTCCACACTATGGTATGTCGTCCACGCAATAAAATGGCATTGGGTTATCTCGGTTATTACTTAAATTCAGACGCTTATCATCATCAGCTTTTACCTCTTATGCAAGGTATTAAAGTTTTATCATTAAGCAGGACTAATGTTCAGAAAACTATGGTGTGCTATCCGAAAAGTAAGGCTGAGCAGCAACTAATTGCAGACTGTTTCCGCAACCTTGACAACCTTATCACCCTTCATCAGCGTAAGCCTAATTTTTATACAGGAGGATATTATGCTGAATAATATAAAAAAAACAGACTTATTTTACGATTATTATGCTCAATGGATTACTGTCTATAAGGAAGGGGCGATAAGGAAGGTTACAATGGATAAGTACTTGCTCACGCAGTCTTGGATTAAGCAATTAGCACCGGATTTGAAAGTGTGCGAACTTTCGAGGATAACATATCAAAAACTCTTGAATGATTATGCGAAGGCACACGAAAGACAGACCACAATGGACTTTCATCATCAACTTAAAGGTGCTATTTTAGATGCAGTAGATGAGGGACTTATAGAACGAGACCCTACAAGAAAAGCTATAATAAAGGGTAAAAAACCTCGACACAAAAAAATCAAGTATCTTAACCAATTTGAGTTGCACAAACTTTTATCTGGCTTAAATCTTAGTCAAGAGATAAATTGGGATTGGTTTATTCTGTTAGTTGCAAAAACCGGAATGCGATTTTCTGAAGCGTTGGCTATAACTCCAAAGGACTTTGATTTTTCAAAGCAGTCTTTATCAATCAATAAAACTTGGGATTATAAAGGCGGTGGTGGTTTTATGCCAACCAAAAATCAGTCGTCGGTCAGAAAAATACAGATTGACTGGCAGCTCATTATTCAATTTTCTACTTTGGTTAAAGACTTACCCGAAGATGAACCGATTTTTGTTTCAGAAAAGGTGTATAACTCTACTGTCAACGACATTCTTACAAGGCACTGTAAGAAAGCAGATATACCGGTTATATCAGTTCACGGACTAAGACATACACACGCTTCACTGCTATTATTTGCCGGGGTATCAATAGCAAGTGTGGCTCAACGATTAGGACATTCAAGTATGACAACAACGCAAAAGACCTATCTTCACATTATTCAAGAACTTGAAAATAAAGATGTTGATTTGGTAATGCGTTCATTGTCGAGCTTGAATTGACAACAATCGGCTTACGCTGATGAAGGGTGATAAGGTTGTCAAGGGTTTCTAAATACTGTCCTAAAACTCGTTGCTCCTTTATAGTTGGGATTGTTACGACAGTGTTTCCAACAAGCTCTTTATTAAGGTTATTTACTGTGCTACCTGCCGCAAGTGACTTATACTGAATTATCATTTGAGGAGTACCGAGCAAATGGCACAAAAATGTCAAATCAAAAACTTTATAGGTATTTCTAATTAGTAGCCAGCCGTCGTGAATACACCCATCTATGCCCATAATATAAGGCTTTCCGAAGCTCATAGAGTTAGATAAGATTAAATCTCCCGGATGAACTTCTCTCGTTTTTGATAGTCCTTCCGGTTTGATTTTTTCGGCGGTTTTTGTTATATAATTGCCCTGTGCGGGAGCATCGCCAATCTTCACCCAATTTAATCCATCAGGCGAGTCGGTAATGAAATCATCAATAGGTCTTGGCGAACCACCTCGCTCTATTTGCACTAAATCTGAAAACTTACGCTGTTCCCAAGAATAATGGAAATCGAAGTAATGCAAAGACCGTCAGATCGCATTCGAGAATTGACGGTCTTTACATTTTTCTGTTATATCTGAGAAAGTCGTTTCTATGTTCCTGTTTCCTAAAATTGTAGCCTTGTGAATTGAGAGTATCAACTTTCAAAGCGACAAGATTTATGTCGGAGTGCATACAGCGAGCAATTTGCTGAATATCATACCCCTGTTTAATATATTCAATAATCGTATCGTCCGGTAAAGAAGCCTGAGCTGCAAAGACATTGGCTTCATATTCCATCCGGTTTTCACGCATATCAAAGATATTAAATTCTTTGAATCCTCCGGCTGAAACTGCTTCTTGGCGATGAAGAACATCGTGTCCGATTTCGTGCCATAATACGATTTGTTCAATAACCGGGTGCAAACCGTTCTGAAGAAAGATAAATCGATTCTTCAAGATTACCTTGTATGCTCCACGCTGTTTCGTAAAATCTCGATAGAGAATATGTATCCCAAGCTCATCAGCGACTTTATATGGATTACGAGTGCCACATCGTTTGATGAGCCGGTTCACTATCTTGACAATCTCATCCTGCGTATTATATCCCAAACGGCTCACCTCCCTTGCAGTGCCATTATAACAGATATATTATCCATTTTTATTATAAACCATCTGCTGTCCCATAAAACGGACAACGCACAGCGAGAGGTTACTCGTCTTTGCGATACTTTTTCGGTGTGTATTTCTTGTTGTTTTTCTTAGCAATAAGGTACGCTTCCTGAATGGCATCAACCATTTCACGCATGTCTTCGTCAGCCATTTCTCCGCCGGCAAATAAACCGGTTACTTCTGCTAGAAGTTCTTTTGCCTGCTTTGCACCTCTGTGTCCGTAATTATCTTCAACATCTGCAATAAATGCTTCATCTTCCGATAAAAGATAGTTGATATTTACACCGAGAGCTTCGGCAAGTTTCTTATAGCGTTCTGTTCCTCTTGGACGGGAACTGTCATTCTCATAGGAACTGATAACTCTACGAGTAACGCCGATTTTTTTCGCCAACTCATCCTGATTTAATCCGAGTCTGTTTCGTTCGTTCTTAACTTTTTCGCCGAATGTCATCTTGATTGTTCACTCCTTGTCTTAAATTTATGTAGTTAAACTTCGTCTACACTCTTGACAAGAGAAGCTTAACTGCGTATAATGGCAAGTAAGAAGTTTAACTACTCATAGTTTATATTAAACTTCTCAAAAAGTCAAGGGGTTACGCAGAATGGCTCGAAATATTTTACATTGCGATATGAACAACTTCTATGCAAGTGTTGAGTGTATGCTTAACCCTGCTCTGAAAGAATATCCGGTTGCTGTATGCGGTTCTGTTGAAGAACGACACGGAATTGTCCTTGCTAAGAATTATAAAGCAAAGGCATTTGATGTGAAAACCGGAGATACCGTCTGGCAGGCACAACAGAAATGTCGGGATTTGGTTATTGTTCCACCGCATTATGAGGAATATATAAAATACTCAAAACTTGCAAGAAGCGTGTACGAACGATATACAGACCAAGTAGAACCTTATGGTATGGATGAGTGCTGGCTGGATATTACCGGAACAGGTAGTCTTTTCGGCTCTCCGGTGGAAGTTGCAAACAAAATCAGAGAAACGATTAAGTTTGAACTCGGACTTACTATCTCCGTTGGTGTTTCATTTAATAAGATATTTGCAAAACTCGGCTCTGATATGAAGAAGCCGGATGCAGTAACGGTTATACCAAAGGATACTTTCAGAGAAAAGATATGGAAACTCCCATCGGCTGATTTGCTCGGTGTAGGCAGAGCGACACAGCGTACATTAGACAGCTATGGGATTCGTACCATCGGGGCTTTGGCACAGACCGACCCTGAGTTCCTGCGAAGCGTATTAGGAAAAAACGGAGTTGCATTATGGAATTACGCAAATGGCAATGACCTTTCCCTTGTTGCCAAGAAAGACTTCGTATCGCCTATCAAGAGCGTAGGACACGGTATAACGACAGTTGCAGACTTAGAGAAACCGGAGCAGGTGTGGCCCGTGTTTCTCGAATTGACCCAAGACATCGGACACAAGCTCCGAGTCCACGGACTGAGTGCCGAAGGAGTTGCCATACACATTAGAGATAACACACTATGTACAAAACAATGGCAGACCAAGATTGACTTGCCTACGCAATCGCCGATGGTTCTTGCCAAGAGAGCATTTCAACTTTTTGAAGCAAGGTATGGTTGGTACAATCCAATCCGTTCCGTAACAATCCAAGCAATCAATCTTATTCCTCAAGACACGCCCCGTCAGATAGGATTATTTATGGATGTGGAAAAGCAGGAAAAGTTGGAACGACTTGAAAAATGTATTGAAACAATCCGCAGACGCTTCGGTAAGGACAGCATAAGGAATGGAGTTCTGTATCAGGACTTGCAGCTACCACCGGAAAAAGTGGAAATCACGATGCCGACGGGAATGGTCGGCTAAGGAGGGCTTAATTGTGATTGATGAAAGTGATGTACAGGCATATGTAAGAATGCCTGATTGTTTAATAAAAGGATGCAGTGATGATATGGCTATCTTCATTGCGGACGGCGGAAACCATTTTACCGATTACGGAATATACGAAGGGATGTTTTTATTCTTTGATTTGAATAAGCCGTTTCTAAAAGGTCGGCTTTCCTGCTACATTAACAAGAATGATGACGAAAAACCGAAATACAGAGTCTCAGATAAAGACATCGACGGATATGAGCATTTGGGAAGATTGGTTGTAACAATGAGAAATTATGAGGTATAAGCAATGGAGTGTGAAAGAAGAAAAGTATATGTCGAAGTAAATGTGACGCATAGACCTGATGGAACGGCTCGTCCGAATTCCATTAAGTTTGAAAATGATGAGATATATGAAGTTGACCGTGTAATGCAGAAGTGCAGAGCCGCCGCTACTAAGGTCGGTGGCACAGGCATTCGCTATACGGTTCAGATTTGCGGACAGTCGGCTTTTCTGTTCGATGAAGAAAACGGAAAGTGGTTTGTCGAAGCAAAATCCTAATGTTAGGAGGGCTAAGTAATTGAAACGCTTATCGAGAAATGATATAGAAACAATTTCAGAGAAATTTGTAAAGGCATATTTTGAACTGCCTGAAATAAAGAAATCACAGGTGTACCGCATTGAGCCGGAGCTAATGCTCGAAAAGGTACTTGGACTGACGATTGAGTATATGCACCTTTCCTATGATGGAAGCATTCTCGGAATGACATCGTTTGGGGAACTCGGAGTGCAGGTATTTGAAAACAACGACGATGAAGCCTTTTTCTTCTTGGATGGCAAAACGGTTCTGGTCGAGTCTGACCTTAACTATGACAACAACCTGAAAGGAAGAAAGAATTTTACACTTATGCACGAAGGCAGTCATCAGATATTCAAGATGTTGTTCCCAAATGATTATGGAATAACGGAAAAATCAGCCGGAGTGCATTATTACAAGGCAACCGCAGACACAGAGAAAAGCAGAATAATTACCGATTGGGAGGAATGGCAGGCAAATACACTTGCGGCTGCAATTCTGCTTCCGAGGTGTCTGATAGAAAAAGGAATGTTTTTGTTTGGGCTTGGGGATAAAATCGAATGCCTAAATAAAATCTATTATCCGGCGGTCTATGAAAGATACGCAGCACTTTCAGATTTTTTAGGATGCTCAAAGAAAGCACTTGCAATACGAATGAAACAGCTTGGACTCTTGCACAAGGATTATCTTGATAATCCGTTTGACTACCTTGCTGTTTATCCGGAGGTGTATAAGATTTGACAAGACTGGAACAGAAAGTAATCGTCAGGTGCAAACGCTGTGAATGGCGTATCTTTGATAAAGTCACGATGACGACAGGAAACATTGAAATTAAATGCCCTAAATGTGGGTATGTAAATGAGATTGACCTTTCACTGCGCAGAGGTAATCTCAAATTCAGAACATTTAGAATAAACAAGAAATGAGCAAACAACTTAATAACTGAGCTTTGTACCGAGCCACGGAACCTGAATGAGTTACCAAATAGCCGGACATTGAGAATAACGGGATAACTATATCCTTGCGTTCTTGATGTTCGGCTATTTTTTTGTTGCTCCGAAACGGAGAAGCAAATGAAAAAGCAGTGGCAGGCATACATAGCTAAATACCCGTAATCTCCAAATTTTCTATATAAAAAAGCAATTTTAGAAAATTCAAAGGAGATTACGAAAATGACAAACAAACTTACATTAACGGAACAAGAAGAATTATTTGCAAAGGACTGTAAACTTATCAATCTCAAATATGAATACGACGGATATACCGGTACAGAGAAATGGGCGATTATAACCGAACTTACCGAAGAAGAACTGTGGGATAAATATCCTGACATTATCGGCAGATACATTCCTTTTGTTCTGCTTTCTGTCGCACAGGGAAAAGTGATTATTGATGATAACAGAGAAACGCATAGGTGTGAAATGCGAGATGCAAGACATTTAGATGCCTTTTGTTATGAAGATGATTTATTTGAGCAATTCCATAATGAAGCATTCTTGGATTTTGTTGACCCATTTGAACTTAGAGAAGCAGAAGAAATTGCAGAGAGGAAAGAATTACAGCGCTTGCGTGAAATTAAGAAAGTTAAAATGGTGCTTTCAATGATGACATCAGCTCAGGAACGACGATTGTGTAAGTTTGTCATTGAGGGCAAGAGTTGTCGTGAAATAGCCGAAGAAGAAGGCACTTATCATAGTTCTGTCAGCAAATCTATTGAAGCGGCAAAGAAAAATTTTAAGAAATTTTATGAGAACCTTTGATTTTGGGTGTCCAAAATGAACCCTTTTGTGCAATGAGTGAAGGGGTTATTTCATTCCGGATACGAATGACACTTCAAAATATTTAGAAATGCGAGGTTTTACATATGAAAGAAAAAACAATTTGCCGTGGGGATTTATTCTACTACGACTTCGGAACACGAACAGGTTCGGTACAAAGCGGAACACGACCGGTGCTTGTAATTCAGGCAGATGATTATAACAGAAACGCACCAACAATTATTGTGGCTGCTGTAACAGGCGTTATCAAGAAAAGATACCTGCCGTCACATATCCTGCTCGGTCAGGAGTTTGGACTCAAGAAGCCGTCAATGGTTCTACTGGAGCAACTTCAGACAGTAAACAAAGATGAACTCAGAGATTACATCGGAACGATTGAAGATGAGCAACTTTTAAGGCGGATAAATATAACGCTTAAAAAGACTTTCGGACTTTGGATTTATAAGGAAGAAAAGAAAGAAAATATCCGTTGCCTTTGCTCAAAGTGCCTGAAAGATTATATTCACAATCCCGATTATATCGTGCGTCGGCTTGACCCGTTTGCAAAGGTCAAAGACCACTGCGATAAATGCAATCAATCCGGTTGGGATTATGTGATTGCTGAAAGACAGCACAACGCAAGAGAAAAGGGGTGTCAGAATGTCTAAGAAAAGATATGAAATTGTAAGTTATGACATTCCGCTTTGGTTAAAACCTGTTTTATCGGTAACGGAAACTTCAATTTACACAGGGATAAGTGCCAATAAGATATATGAGATGTCAGAATCGGAGGACTGCCCTTTTGTGATATGGATAGGAAGTCGCAGGGTAATCAAGAGAAAATCCTTTGAGGAATACCTCGAAAGGCAGTATTCAATATAGTAAAAAGTCAAATCTGCGATGAGTCCGATTGCATAATGGGCTTATCGCAGAAAAATGAATATACTGATGCTATCAATACAAGGAGGACGAAATGCAAAGCAAAAAAGAAATGCCATTAGAGCATAAGCCTATATTAACCATTAGAGAAGCGTCTTTTTATACAGGAATCAGTGAGAAAAAACTGATTGAAATAACAAATCTATATGCCTGTCCATTTGTGTTGTGGATGGGTAATCGCAGATTTATCAAGAGAAAAACATTCGATAAATTTATTCAGGCATCGGAATTTAAGGGAGGTGCAGATGATGAACAGATTGAGTGATGAGTGGTTTACCAGTAAAAGCGAAAAAGTTCCGTTGTGGCATAAGATAGCACTTTCTATTGATGAGATGTATGTATATACGGGTATTGGTAGAGAAACAATACGAGAACTTACAAAGCAACCGGAAGCAAAACAATTTACATTGAAAATTGGGAAAAGGACTCTGATTAAACGCAAACAATTTGAAGAATATATAGACCAGATGTGTTCTATTTGAGGGGAGGAATGTAGATGTACAAAATAGATGGTTCTGAACTTTATGAATATCAGAAACAGCTATTGCAACCACCGGAGGATATACCGATTTGGGAAAAGAAATGTCTTACGGTCGAGGAAGCGGCTGCTTATTCAGGTATTGGAGAGAGAAAATTAAAGGCACTATTGATGGATAAGGATTGCAGTTTCAGAATTGCAAGAAGCGACAGGCTTTTAATTATACGGGAGAAGTTAGAGGAGTTTATTCACTCAAGCACAGAATTGTAGGAGGTAACACAATGGCAAATACAAAAAGAAAAGATAAATCAAGAAAGGTTCTCCGCAAAGGGGAATCGCAACGCCCGGACGGTACTTATCAATTCCGATGGACAGATGAAAACCGTAAAAGACATTGTATTTATGCAAGAAACTTGGACGATTTGAGATATAAGGAAGATGAAATTGACAAGGACAAGAAAGACGGTATCAAGGCAGAAGCACGCTATACATCACTTAACGATATGTATGAACTTTGGAGAGATTTGAAACGTGGAATAAAGAATAATACTTTTGAGAATTACAAGTATATGTATGAGACGTTCGTGCGTAACCAGATTGGTTCTCAATTCATAATGTCCATAAAAAAGACCGATATAAAGAGATATTACAACAGTCTCGTTGATGAAAGACATCTGAAACCCGCAACGATTGATAGCATACATACCGTTCTACATCAGGTCTTTGAAATGGCAGTAGATGATGATTATATCAGAAGCAATCCAACGGACAATGTTTTGCGTGAATTGAAAAAATCACATTGTTTTAAGACTGAAAAACGCAGGGCATTAACCAAACCGGAGCAGGAACTTTTTCTTAACTATCTGAAGAACACACCGGAAGCACAGTATTGGTATCCAATATTTGCGGTTATGGTCGGAACTGGACTGCGTGTGGGCGAATTGACCGGACTCAGGTGGTGTGACATAGATTTAGAGGAAGGCATTATAGATGTGAATCATACGCTTGTTTATTATGACCACAGAACCGAAGGAAGCAAGAAAGGTTGCTATTTCAATGTGAACACAACCAAGACACCGGCAGGTATGCGACAAGTTCCAATGCTTGAATTTGTGAAAGAAGCATTTTTAATGGAAAAAGAAAGACAGGAACTTCTCGGACTGCATTGTGAAACCACGGTTGACGGATATACGGATTTTATTTTTGTAAATCGTTTTGGTCAGCCTCAGCACCAAGCAACGCTCAATAAAGCAATTCGTCGCATTATACGAAACTGTAATGATAAGCAGTTTTTAGAAAATGATAATCCGGAGGTTTTACTTCCACACTTTAGCTGTCATTCTCTCAGACATACATTTACCACAAGAATGTGTGAAGCCGGAGTGAATGTGAAAGTCATTCAGGACGCACTCGGACACAAAGATGTATCTACGACATTGAACATCTATACAGATGTAACAAAGGAATTAAGAAAGTCAGAGTTTGAGGGATTGGAATTACAATTTAATCAGTAAATAAGCAGAGAATCAGAAAGAGAGCATACGCCGTAGAGACACGGTGTGTGCTTTCTTTACTTTATGACGAGAAAATGGTAAAATGAAATACAGGATTGATAGCAATGCTATAAAACCCAAAACTAAATATGGCTATACACCATTTACACCATTTTTTACACCAAACCGCATTTTTACTTTCACGAAACAAGTGGGAATGGTGTAAAGAGGTTGAATAAAAGCCCATTTATAGGCGATAAAATTTACAAAATGGAATTAAGTCGTGAGTGGACGATTTCGTCCCAACAATGAAGAGCTTGGATTCCGATAAGAAGCCGTCAGGCATTCCGAAAACAAAGGATGCTGTTGTTGAAGAAAAGATTGACTTCTCAAAGGTAAAAGTTGAGCCTTTGTTTGAAGAATATGTTGATTTTGAAACATTCTCAAAGTCAGATTTCCGTGCAGTAAAGGTCAAGGCTTGCGAGGCTGTTAAGAAGTCGAAGAAGCTTTTACAGTTCACTCTTGATGACGGCACAGGCACAGACCGTACAATTTTAAGCGGTATTCACGCTTATTATGAGCCTGAAGAACTGGTTGGAAAGACTCTTATCGCTATCACAAATCTTCCGCCGAGAGCAATGATGGGTATTGACTCCTGCGGTATGCTCCTCAGTGCAGTTCACGAAGAAGAGGGCGAAGAAAAGCTCCACCTCCTCATGGTTGATAACCATATCCCCGCAGGTGCAAAGCTCTATTAAGAAGTACAGTTTTACCCTACAAAACGGGATGTACTTCATTTGTGAAAAAGCTCTGAAAATACACAAATACACCAAATGGTGCTTGAAACGGTGCAGAGCCTTAAAAATCGCATAATTTTCAAGATATATGGGCAGTTCCAATCGGGATTGCCCATTTTCAGAAAGAAAAAGACAAACCGGAATTTGAGAAGGTAAGTGAATGGGATACCATGGAGGAATATGATAATGTCGAAAGATGAGTATTTGATAACCGATACGCCCCTCAAAGCGTTGACGGTTTTTGCAATGCCAATGATTTTTGGAAGTTTTTTTCAGCAAATATACAATATAGCCGACTCTATTATTGTCGGCCGGTTTGTTAGTTCTTCCGCACTTGCAGCTGTCGGTGCATGTGCAGCATTGACCAATGTGTTCAT
>OLQY01000727.1_pt1 | contig 35210 bp, 33 predicted proteins | sample 1672851 | NCBI WGS metagenome assembly OLQY01 (sample SAMEA3136730, study PRJEB25190) | human gut metagenome | reverse complement strand
AGTTCAACCATGCCTGTACATGTTTGAACTATAGCGACTGCCTGTCGCACAAAAGCGTGCCAATTTTGTGGCGAAGCACGCTTTTATTTAAATCTTACGAAATACTTACGTTTTTTTAAAGTAATTTAGAACATATAACGCTTCTGGCTCCGGTAATTCGACACTATATCTCATTTCTACGCCACTAAAAGCATCTTTTACTTTTTCTATTTTATTCTTTTTAAGCGCTATTTGTTCTTCCATTCCATCTACATAGGTTATTTCTTGTTTTAAAATTAGCCTTTCAATCAAGCAGCTTATATGTACATATAAGCCAACTTTACGTGTAGCATCTAATTCTTCATCTAAATCTTCTTCTAAATAATCGACAATTTCTTCCACATCATCAATAATTTTTTCCCCATTCAATATCGTTAGATGATTAACAATATTAGACAAAGTAAAGTTCTTTGTAATATTTTGATGAAACTCTTCTAAATCACTTGGTGTTAAATATTGTTGTATGATGTTCTCCAATACTCCTATTTCATCATTCATCATTACGCTTTCAATTGCCATAAATGGAACTCCATTAACTTTTGGATCTAAAGTTCCTACAATTAATTCAACCTGATATCGTTGAAAAATAGAGTCTTGATTTCCATTTTCAACTAAATTCTGATAATTATATGGTATTATTTCTAAATCTATTTTACGAGGCAACGAGCTTTCCAACAATTCGCTAATCTTTTTCGCGGCTCCAAATCCTGTAGCACATATTGATAAAATAGCCGATTGTTTCTTTTTACTTTTTAGATAATGAGTTGATAGAGTATGACGCTCTTTTATTGTTTCCAATATATCTTCTACTTTCTTCCCTTGTTTAATGTAATTTCCTACCTCTAATGCCATAGCGGTAGATACATTGTTTATAAGACCTATATTATAATCGGATAAAGGTTTAATGCGACGATAAATCTCTTCTAAGCTTCCCATATCCACCAAGAAAATCAATTCGTGAATCGTACCTTTTCTTTTTAAATATTCATCCACTAATTGCGCCACTTTATCAATAGAAATATTAATCTCCATATCTATTCCATCAAATAGATATTGTTCCAACATTCGATTAGCCGTTTCCGCAATACTACTAGCTGTAGAATAGCCATGACACAATATAACCCCAACACAAGAACTCACTTCTTGACTTTTATATCCAGCAAAGATAATAGCTATCATTACTAAAAGTAAATCATCCAATTCAATATCCAGATTTAAGCGAACGTTCTCTACTATTTCTTCCGCAATAGAGAAAATCCTAGGTAATCTTTCCTGCAATTCCTGCTTTAAAGCACTAACTGTAGTTTTATGTTCACTGATCCATATATGTGCATCAGTAGCACATTTTGAGTATTCCAATAAAATTCTAGAATATATTTTAATCTCATTATTTGCCACTGAAATGGAATACTTATTCATTACAATTGAATAGATTTTATCTAATAATTTTAATAAATAAGCTTCATTGGTATTTGTCTGATATCGATTATGAAACATAATATAGTCTATATACCCTTGTATCAAAACTTTTGTTTTATCCATATAAATAGGAAAAGAAGATGTTGATTTTTGATACTCTTTATACCTTGTAATTAATTGGTCATATATATGAATTAATGGTATGGCATGATTTGAAGAGCCTTTTAAACGTTCAATCGGAATCATGGTTTCCTGCTGACTATAAGTTGATTTTAATTGAATTGAAGTTAAAGCTGGAAAAATATAGTCAGGCAGATCTGCTACTTGAATAACTAGTTTAGATTTTCCTTTATGTACCAAAAATGAATTTGCACACGTAGCTTTAATTGCATTTTTCAAAGCACCTACATTTCCTATAAATTCAAAATCCATTAAACTTTGATAAGCTAAATTACTTATTAATATATTTTTCTCTAACCTCTTACTTTCATTCATCAATATAGAATAAATTAATTCTCTTTTTTCAATTAAAGGGCGATCCTTTAAAGCAGGAATCGTTATCGTTATCGGAATTCTTCTAAGCAAGGTCTTTAACAGTACATTTTGTGGATCTTCTGTAGTCGCAAAAACTAATCTACATTTAGAATAGTACCAATTTTCATTATCTCCAACTTTATGATACATTCCTTTATCCATAAAGAAAAATAACTTTTCCTGACATTCAGCTTTTAAACAATGTACTTCATCCAAAAACAAAATTCCACCATCAGACAAAGAAATCAGTCCTGGATTATCCTCTTCAGCACCCGTATAAGCTCCCTTTACATGACCGAATAAATTTGTAGTTAATAGTTCTGGATTATTCGCATATTCCGAACAGTTTACCGCAATAAATTTTTTATCTTTATCTATAATACTTTGATTAAGCGCAAATTCATACATTAAGGAAGCAATTAAACTTTTTCCTGTACCTGTTGGCCCATGTATTAGAATTGGCAAACCACCTGGATATGAAACTGCCGCTTTACAATGTTCCACTACATTAGATAAAGAATTATTATATCCTATTAACTTTTCAAAATCCTGAAGTTCATCTGTAAATTCTTGTTTAAGCTGTTGAAAAGAAGAATAAACAAAAGAATGAACTCTCCCCTGCATTTTCTTTTCCAAGCTCTCTTTTTCAAAGAAATATACAGGACGAGAGTTAATTTTAATTACTTTATTATTTTTAACCTTATCATTTAAATATTGTGAAACCGTATTTCTGCTCATATTTAAAGCATCCGCAATGCTAGCAGCTGTAAAGTGAATATCTTCTTTTATATCATATTTTTCGCAACGTCTTTTTAATTCCTCAAAAACGAGTTCCTTCATATTAATACTCCTATCTACTCTGATTTATCTTCTTTTTTTCATGGACTCATAATCTAAAAAACCTATCTTTTCCACTGTAGTTCCCGGAACATCCTGATAAAATAAGTCAATACCTTTCTCAACCATATAATTCATATCTTCTATATCTTGTTTAGTTAAATAAACTTTTCTATTAAATGGTACTCTTCCTCTTTCATAGTGAATATTACCTACATTTATTTTTGTTAATTCCAATCCAGCTTCCGTCAAAAGACGTGCCTCACGAGGAGATTGAACCACTACAAATAATTTCTGATGACTTTCTTGTTCTTTAACTGCTTGAATAAAATCATTTACAGTATAGAAACGGATTTGGCGATTTGCCGCAGTTGCTACACTTTGCATTAATTTTTGCGCAAAAATACTTTGTGCTGTTCCATCATCTACCACAACAATAGTATCAATATTCAAAGTACTTCCCCAAGTAATACCAACTTGTCCATGTACAAGCCGGTTATCAATTCTTATTAATTCAATTTTTGCTTTCATATACAATACCTCATTTTCTCTATTGTACTCCATTTTCATAAAAAAAGAAATCTGAAAAGCAAATGGATAGCTACTATATACTATATATGTTTTTATCTTGTCTCATTTATAAAATACATAAAAGAAACTTTTGTATCAAATATTACAAATAAAAAGAAGATTTTAAATTTACCAAAATAAATCTGATAAATTCAAATCTTCCTTTACAATTAAAATTAAGCTTTTTTACGCTTTTTCCATTCTACAACAGCTGCACTGCCTCCAAATACTCCTAACAGAATACCCCATAATACTGAATTCATTCTTTCTCCTGTATCAGGTATCTCATCTTTTTCTTCACTAATTTCTTTAGTTTCATCTCCGTTGTTTTTCTCTGTATCTTCTACATTATTGATATTCGAATTCTGAGAATCATTTCCGCTATTGCCATTATCTATATTGTTATTGCCATTTTCATCATTACTTCCATTATCTATTTGTTCCTGTTTATTAAAGACAATATGGATTTGAGTGGAGCTAGTAATATTTTCAATAATCAATTTATCATTTTCTACTCGATATGAGCTATTCTGATCTGTAGTAATATTACTGCCATCAATCTGATATCCAGCTTCCGGAACTAATGTAAATATTGCATTTTCTCCTTCATTTACAATCATGTTTGCTGGTGATAACGTTCCATTTTCCACACTTACATTGACTGCATAACGAACAGGCTGCTGTTCAACTGCTGTTACACACTCTTTTAGACGTGTATATGCATTTAAAATATCGGAGTCCTCTGCAGTTTTTGCTGCTTCAATAGCCTCTTCTAAATTTCTAGTTAAGACTTCATCATAAACCTGGAAATTTTCATTCTGTTTTATATTCTGTAAACAAATTTCCGCATAGTAGATAGCTTCCTCTAAAATAGCACTATTGTCATTAGTAACATTAAAATATGCTTTTATATCTTCTTCTGATAACGCACGATTCCACATCACTAGTTCATCCATATCAAATGAAATATTTCCATAAGCTTTTCCACCATCTACACCAAGAAGCATATTTAGTCCACTTGTCATATCTCCTACATTCTCAATAGATGTTTCTGCATATAGTACTCCATCCATATAAGTTCTTGCGACCTGGTTTTCTCGATCTACTGTAAATGTCATCATATGCCAGCTTCCTTGATAATTAGGTACTTGACCAGTTGCATAAACTCCACCGTTTGCGCCAGAGTTATCACCAAGAGTAAATTCTATTTTTTCTGTATTTCCATTTTCAGGTGCTATATTAATTCCGCTTCGCCACCAATTAGTCCAATTTTTATTACTTATAATAGAACCATAACCACCTGTTTCATTTACCTTAGTCCAAAAATTAATAGTAAGATTTTTATCAGTTCCAAGATTCCATTCTTCACGATTTCCTAAATCAATATAATTTCCTGGTCCATTTCCAATAGATACAGCTTTACCAAAATCTGAACGATAGCTATCCACATAATTCACATTTCCATTCGCAGTAGCCGTTATAGAATCTGCAATATCTTCTTGTAGATTATCTTCAAAATTCATTTCAAAGAACTTACCTTCATTAATATTTTCAGGTAATGTTAATCCGCCTTCAATTTCCGGAAAACTCATTTCTCCAGCTGTCATAAATTGACCAGTTAATGGTACTTGGCTTTCATTTCCAAAGTCATCTATTGCCGTAATCTCAACATCATAAACTCGTCCAGTTTCAAGACCAGAGATTTCATATTGCATTGTATTTGGTCGATAATAATATCTAGATAAAGATCGGAAAGTTCCAGTCACACTTTTCTCTGCAGCTGTTCCTTTTACTGGTATTTGTTTTACCTTAAATGATGCTGGTTCTTGTGTAAAACGATCCATAATACTTATTTTATAATGATTTACTAATTCATCATCTTCAGCCTGATCGAAGCCAAAAGTTAAACTCGTTTCTGTTATATTATCTGTATGAATTTGTGCTGAATCATCAAACCAAGGGCTAATTTTACTTCTATTTTCATCAGTATAAGTAAAACCATCTCTTCCTTTTGAAGTATCTACGACCCATGGCATACCAATCCAGCGCTGATTAGATACATCAAAACGGCGAATAACAGTTCTTCCATCTTCTAAAACAGAAATAAAATTACATGTTTTCTCAGGAATTTCTGAATTACCTGAATCCACATATCCACCTTCAATAAAATCCTGTGGAACTGGTTTATAAATATAATTCAGAGAACCATTCTCTACATATGTCACATCACTTTGATAAATAGAAGTTTCTTCTTCAACTGGATAATGTGTATGTGCAGAGAATAAAATTGCTTGTGGAAAATCTTTTAAACAATCTCTTAAATCCTGTCCCATTGTATCGTAATTTTCCGTCCATTGGCCTCCTAATGTAGTTCCTGCATAACCAGAATGAGCTTGGATAAAAATAGGTTTTGTAGAATCATAATCATCAGTACTTTTAATCTCTTCTAACACCTTGTTTAAAAAATCTTTATATGGTGTTCCACTATACCCATAACCAAATGTATTCTCTCCATTAAAATCCAAAGTGATAAAATCATATCCATTTACCTTAACATGATAATTACCTACATAATTAGAATTCTTATCTCCATAATACCAATCTGCATCGTTATTCAATTCTTCATCTAAAACATCCCCCATTATATCTGAAAAATCATGGTTTCCATTTCCCAACATAACGACTGGATCACTATCTCCAAAGTTCTCTGTGAACACTTGAGCAAATGCAGCATAGGAACCTTGTGCATAAACCTGTTCGCTTCCTGGATCATTTCCACCTAAGACATCCCCATTATTCATAATAGCATCAATCTGAAAGTTTTTATTATCTGCCCAATTACGAATACGCTGATATAAGTAATTTTGTGCTTCATAACAATTTTGTTTTGCCTCTTCCGCATTTTCTCCTCTTGATAAGAATTCTGTATCTGACATAGTTAAAAACTCAATTTTAGTTTTCACGTCATTGTAAGCATTATTTGCGGTATCAATTTTTTCCTGGGTAATACCTTCCATCTTTTCTTTTGCCCCAATTTGGAATACATTTGAACTTGGTACTATACTTAATGCAATACCGCCAGTCAATGTAGCTACAAATGTTTTTTTCCAAAGCTTTTTCTTCATTTTTTTCTTCATACTGTCCTCCTATCATCACCTATGTGAAAACACACTATCTTTTCACGATATCTATTATATATTGCCTTATTTTTGAAATTGTGAATGATAGGTAAAACATATGTAAAATTAAAATCTAAAATCAAAACACGTTTTTAACAGAATTTTCTCAAATAATTATAAATAAATTACATAAATATTTAATTACAGCTTTAGCTTTAACAACCAATAAAAAAGATGATATTCTAAATAACATTTCTTCTAATATATTTATAATTGGTTTAAATTTAATATATAACAATATACCTTTTAAACTTCAGCCTATTGTAGTCTTTGCCATAATAAAAATGAACCTCCATTATTTGGGTGTCCAAATAACAGGGTTCATTCATTAAGCTCTTTTCTATATTTATCTATGAAATTTATCTATGAAGCTGGTTGTATAATTCACAATATGTTTGAGCACTCTTTGCCCAGCTAACATCAGTATTCATCGCATTACGAACTAAAACCTTCCAATCCTCTTTACGATTATAGAATACATCAATTGCGTTATACATAACCTGAATCATTTCATCAGAGTTATAGTTTGCGAAACTGAATCCATTACCAGTTTTATCAAATTCGTTGTATGGCTGTACTGTATCTTTCAAACCACCAGTTTCTCTTACTAGAGGAAGAGTCGCATAACGCATTGAAATTAACTGAGAAATTCCACATGGTTCAAATAAAGATGGCATCAGGAATAAATCACTTGCAGCATAGATACGATGTGCTAAGGATTCATTATATCCCTTATAGAATGCAATCTTTCCTTTATTTCCTGCTTCTAGCTGTCCCATTTTTTCTTCAATACTTGCTTCCCCGCTTCCTAAAACCGCAAGCTGAATTGGCATAGCACAGATTTCTGATAGTTTTTCCATCATTAGATAGAAACCTTTTTGCCATGTTAAACGAGAAACTACACCTACAAGCATTACATTAGGATCTACGTTAAGTCCAAGTTCTTTCTGTAATGCTTCCTTATTTAAAGCTTTTGCCTTTTTCACATTCACTTTATTGAAATGATAAGGAATTTCTGGATCTGTTTTTGGATCCCAGTATTCAATATCAATTCCATTTGTAATTCCCCATAAATCATATTTACGGATATTAAGCACCATTTCCAGATGTTCACCATACTGAGGTGTCAAGATTTCCTGAGAATATGTAGGAGAAACTGTTGTGACTTTATCGGCATACAAAATACCTGATTTCATGAAACTGATACCGCCATCATAGCGAACATTACCATTATCATAAATACGGTAATCTAAGCCTAAGCAGCTGTCTAACATTTCAACACCAAAGTTTCCCTGATATGCTAAGTTATGAATTGTATACACAAAACGAATATTGCGATAACGTTCATCAAAACTATGACCTTCTTTACACATAGCAGGAATCATTCCTGTATGCCAATCATGACAATGCATGATTTCTGGGAAATAATTAAGCTGATTGCACATTTCAATTACAGCTTTCTGGAAATATGCAAAACGTTCTCCATCATCCATATATCCATACATAGCATCTCTTTCAAAGTATCCTTTATGTTCTACAAAATAGAATTTTACGTCTTTATACATCGTAGACCACAAATTAACCGGTACTTCATGATATGAGATAGATACCGAATATTGCGCTTCTAATGTAAATTCATGATGAAATTTTTTTGCGATTGGTAGATATAATGGCAATACAACACGAACCTCATGTCCCTTTTTCACTAGTTCATTTGGAAGCGAACCAATTACATCTGCCAAGCCTCCACTTTTAATAAAAGGTAATCCTTCGGAGGCCACCATTAATATTCTAGCCATTAGATTTTATCATTCCTTTTCACGTACAGTGGAGTATCCACAAGTCCTAACAATTCTTTTTTACGTGTAACTCTTGCTTTCTTATCCACAACTACATTTTCAATATGAACATCTTCACCAATCAATGTTCCTGGTAAAATAACACAGTTCTTCACAACAGCGCCTTTTTTGATAACGCAGCCACGTCCAATAACGCTATTTTCAACATTACCTTCTATTAGGCAGCCATTGGAAACCATACTATTCTTCACACTAGCCTCTGTATAATACTGCGTTGGACAAGAGTCATTTGTTCTTGTATATACAGGCCAATCTGAATGGAATAGATCCATAGCCTTGTCATAATCCAATAGATCCATATTAGCATTATAATAACTCTTAAAGTCATTGATACATGCCACAAAGCCACGATGTGCAACACCACGAATATCTAATTCTTCACACTCATCATTCACAATGTCACGGAACCAGTAAAGAGAAGAAATATTTGCGGCTTTTTTAACTAATTCAATAAACAATTCTTTACTCATTATATAAGTCTCAAGTGAAATAGCTCTAGTTTTAGAATTTCCACGATTTCTTTCTAAAGATAACACACCTTTTTGTTTATTCAAATTAACAATATCACAATTAATATAAGACTCTTTAGCATTATCCACATTCTGATATAACATAGTAATATCTGCACCGCTTTCAATATGAGCATCTAATAATGCTGCATAATCCTGACGGAACACAAAATGGCTCGCTGTTAAAATCACATATGGATAATTAACATCTTCAATTGCCTGCATGTTGTACATATAAGAATTAATATCATTACTATAGAAATCATGTTCATCCATACTTTTCGCAGGTAAAATATGTAATTTACCACGTTTTGAGTTGATGTTGTAATGACGTCCGGTTCCTAAATGTTCCAACAATGATCTAGGATTGCTTTTCACAAACACTTTAATGTGATTAATTCCAGAATTACTAAAGTTAGAAATCGGAAAATCGACTAAGCGATATCTTCCAAGAAAGGAGAAGGCACCTACCGGGCGATAATTCTGCATCCCTTTAACTTGTACATTGGGTCCTTCATAATTCACTATACCAATTGCGTTACACATCCTTACTCACCTCTCACTCTCTTGCTGATTAGCGCAATATGTTCGCTGTTTGGATCTCCTACAACAGCTCCTGCATCAATCTTAACACCCTGCATTACTATTGCACGATTAATCACAGCACCTTCACCAACGGTTACATCTGGCATCAAGACACTGTCATTGATTTTCGCATTCTCTGCAATTTCAACATTCGTGAATAAGACGGAGTTGTTTACTTCCCCATTGATATAACACCCCTGGTTAATATAAGCATTCTCTACTTGACCATTTGGTCCTACAAAATGCGGCACAGTCGCAACATCTTCTGTATATATTTTCCAGTTTGGATCATTTAAATCCAATTCGTTATTTTTATCCAGCAAATCCATATTTGCTTCCCATAAGGAATCAACTGTTCCAACATCTTTCCAATATCCCTTAAATTTATAAGCATACAGACGTTTTCCATCATTTAACATAGCAGGGATAATATCTTTACCAAAATCGTGATTACTATTTGGATCATCAATATCCGCAACAAGCATCTTACGTAACTGTTTCCAGTTAAAGATATAAATACCCATAGAAGCTAAATTACTCTTAGGATGTTCTGGTTTTTCTTCAAATTCCAGAATACGATCTGTTTCATCAGTATTCATAATACCGAAACGACTTGCTTCCTTCATTGGCACAGGCAATACTGCAATCGTTGCATCTGCATCGCAGGCTTTGTGATGAGAAAGCATTTTGGAATAATCCATTTTGTAGATATGATCTCCTGACAAAATCAGAACATACTCAGGATTCTGACTATCAATGAAATCAATATTTTGTGAAATTGCATCTGCGGTTCCTCGATATACATCAAATTCAGCGCCATCTTTCTCTCGTGGCGGTAAAACATAAACTCCACTATCTTTTGCGTCTAATCCCCAGCGCTGTCCAGCTGCTGCATAGGAATTTAAAAGAACACTTTCATACTGTGTCAAAACTCCTACAACGTTGATGTTAGAGTTAGCGCAATTACTTAGTGGAAAGTCTATAATTCGATACTTACCTCCAAAGTATACCGCAGGTTTCGCAATTTTTTTGGTCAAATCATACAATCTTGTACCTCGACCTCCGGCCAATATCATAGCCAGCATGTTGTTTTGTCTCATGTAAATCCCCCCTTAGGAATTATTTTGTACATATTTAGTATAATGAATTTTTACATAAAATGCCAGTACTTCTACTAGAAAAAATTACTTTTTGTATGCGTTTTCAGCATAAATTGTCGATTTTCGTAAAAATGCAAAAACATATGAAAATGTCAAGATACAACTTCGTTAAATTTTTGTATATTTTCACGAAGTAATCTCATCTTTTTCATATGTTCAGTATATTCTATAAATTATATAGTATGCCAATTCTTTAATATTCTTCATACATTTTTAAAATATCTTCAGTTTTAATTTTCTTTCTTTCATCATCTTTAAGAATTCTAGAAATCTTACCATTTTGCATCAAAACAGTCTTATTTCCATATTCCAATGCCTGTTTTAAATTATGCGTTATCATTAATGTAGTAATGTGGTGTTCTTTGATAATATTATCTGTAATTTCCATGATTTTCTTCGCAATTTTAGGATCTAATGCAGCAGTATGTTCATCTAACAATAAAAGTTTTGGTGTCTCAATAATTGCCATCAATAAGGTTAAAGCCTGTCGCTGTCCTCCACTTAATAACCCTGTAGGAGTCTGTAATCGATCCTCAAGTCCCAATCCAAGCTGTTTTAGCTTTTCTATAAAATTGCTTCGATCTTCTTTTTTAATAGCACGACTGAAAGCAGAACGCTTTCCCCTACTATATGCTAGACCTAAATTTTCTTCTATTGTCATATGTGGAGCTGTTCCTTTTAGCGGATCCTGAAATACATGACCAATTTCTTTTGCTCGTTTGTATTCCGGAAGTGAAGTTATATCTTTACCATCTAATAAGATTGTTCCTGTATCACTTGATATACTGCCGCTAATCACATTCAATAAAGTACTCTTTCCTGCACCATTTGTCCCTAGTATACTAATGAAATCACCTTTTTCCACTGTTAATGATAAACAATCCAAAACTTTCTTTTCATTTGGTGTATTTGCATGAAAAGTCAAACTGACATCACGAACTTCAAGCATGCTTACTCCTCCTCTTTTTCAAATTAGGTAAAGATATCGCAATGGCTACTAAACAGGCAGAGAATAAATTCAAATTCGATGCTTCAATTCCTAACTGTAAGGCGATAGTTAACATAAAGCGATATAATATAGCTCCAAATACAACCGCGATAAAACGTCCTAACATAGCCTTATTGCGAATAAATGCTTCTCCTACAATAATTCCTGCCAAGCCTACAACCATCATCCCTATCCCCCCACTAACATCTACAAAGCCCTGATTTTGCGCATAAATAGCTCCACCCATAGCTACTAATCCATTGGATATTGCCATTCCAATTCTTTTCATTCGATCTGCATGTATACTGCTGGCACGCACCATATCTTCATTATCGCCAGTTGCTCGAATACTCATACCTAACTGCGTTTTAAGAAACAAATACAACAAGAACATTAATAGAATAACGATTCCCAAAGCTAAACTTATATTGTAAACAGTATTTTGTGATGGATTAACAATAGAAAATAACGTAGCCTTTCCAAATAAAGATATATTTGGCATATCACCTAAAATCTTTAAATTAATTGAATATAGCGCTGTCATTGTCAATATTCCTGCCATTAAAGGCTGAACCTTCCCCTTTGTCTGAAGAAAGCCTGTTACTAAACCTGCGCAAGCACCTGCTATACATGCTAATAGTATTCCTAGTAAAGGATGACCTTGAACTGTACATATAGCAGATACAGCACAACCTGTTGTAAAACTGCCATCAACTGTTAAGTCCGGAATATTTAAGATACGGAAAGAAATAAATACCCCAAATGACATGATAGATAATATTAACCCTAAAACAAGAGTTTCCTGTATCGTTGATAATGCCATATTTATTCCTCCGATCCTTCTATTAAAATAAAGTTATCCTGATTCATAATTTCATCAGGAATAGTAATACCTAAAGTCTCCATAGTATCCTTATTCACATATATATTCAAATTATCTTTAAATACTTTTACTGGTATATTTTCTACCTTTTCACCTTTTAAAACCTGATCTGTCATTCTTGCGGTTTCTTTTCCTAAAGTTTCATAATCGATACCAATTGTCGCAAATCCTCCATCTTGAACCATAGAATCAGCACCTGTATAAACAGGTACTTTATGTTGATTAGCTGTTTCCACAAGAACACTCATAGAACTTGCTACTGTATTATCATTTGGTGCAAATATCGCATCACACTTAGGAACTAATACACTAACTGCACTCTGTATATCCGTTATATTAGCACCACTAGCTTCAATTAATTCAATATTATGTTCCTCACAAAAAGCTTTAGCTTTCTTCAAGTTACTAATTGAATTTGCCTCAGAGCTATTGTAGATAAATCCTAACGTCTTTAAATCAGGATCAAGAGTTAAAGCAAGGTCTAATATCTGATCTACCTGAATTTCATCACTTGTTCCTGTAATATTATGATTTGGCTTTGTTAAATCATCCATCAATCCTGCCTCGATTGGATCACTTACAGCAGAGAAAATAATCGGGATATCATTACTATATTTTGCAGCCGCCATCGCTGTAGGAGTCGCAATCGCAACAATTACATCACTTTTATTACCTGCGAATGTTGTCATTATTGAATTTAATGTACTCTGTGAACCTCCTGCATTCTTATAATCAATCGTAATATTTTCCCCATCTTTATAGCCAAGAGCTTCCATTTCTTCTAAAAAACTATTTCTTATCGTATTTAACGATGTATGTTCCACAATCTGTCCAATTGATACAATTGGTAAATTTTCCTCAGTTTCACTACAAGCAGTTAATACGCTACATCCTAAGATGCATGCCAATATCATCTTCATTCCTTTTTTCAACATATATTTTTCCATCCTTTCTTTCATATTTTATGTTTCTTTTACTTATATGCATCTGCCAATCTGCTGTGCTTAACAACACAATGACCACCTCCTAATATAAAAAAAGCACCCGTCCAAAAGTCAATTGACTTCAGGACAGATGCGAATATATACACCTGCGGTACCACCTGATTTGATAGTCCTCTATTATAAAACTATCCTCTCTTCAAAATGCCAACACATTTCTAGCCCTGTAACGTAGGCAGACGTCTTGGATACTACGTAATTAACGGTTCCCCTTGCCCTCCAGAGTCCATTTACAAAACTGCATCTCTATTACGATTCCACCATCCGTAACTCTCTATAAGCGCATCTTTCTGCTTGATCTCTCTGTCTTTGGTTTATTTAAGAATACACCTCTTTATTTTCATTGTCAATAATTTATGAAAATAAATTACAGAAATATTAATGTAAATTATTTCATTATATCATAATAAAACCAATTATATCATTCATAAGTAACAATAACTCCAACAAAAATCATATCACCAGAAACAGTGTCATTTACCTAAATGAAAGAAATTGTACTTCTCAAGACATAAACTGAATTCATATAAACAATATATTAATATCAATTGTTTCCCCTTACTTGATTCTCTACCATCGTTTCTATTTACTGTATTTCATTCGCATTGTGTTCACGTCCAAAGCATTAGCTTGTGCCTAACTAACCGCACTGTTTGTATTTGTATCAGTGTTTTCATTCACTCTTTGCACTGTTAATAATACCTTTAGATATTTAATAGCATTTATTCATCATCAATACCGCTAATAATAAAAATAATCCCCTTATGAGAGAACCACATCACTGTTTTATCATTTCTATATGTTTAAATACAATCTAATAATTGATATGACCATATTACATACTGCATAGGTCCAATTTTAGATAGTACAATTGATGTAATTGCTTACTGTCTAGTGTTATCTTAATATCCATGTATAGATACTTCTGCAACTCGATTTTTTAAATCTTTTCTATAATTTTCGATTGTACCATGTTCATCCCTCGAAAACGAAGGTACATATTCGCCTTTTTCTCTCAGTTTCTTCTTTAAATCCTGTATTTCTTTATCTGTTCTAATCTTTTCAAGAACTCTTGACATTATCAATCACCTATTTCTTATCTAATGTTTTATAAGTTTATACTTTTACAATACAACCACAGATAGGAAGTATCTGTCAAACTAACAATCATTTCTTAATACTTTATTGATTTTTATACCTGCTGCTTTCGTGTTTTCATCATTCGATAGCTCTCTTTTATCACTTACTTTAGCATTATCACTGATGTTCAGTGAAACTATCGTTACTTTTTTAACAAAAGCCTTGTACCACTTACTATTAGTACAATGTACATCATAATTATATTTAGTAGCCGTTCTACATCTATTATGAAAAGGTGGTACAGTTACTCCTAGTGCAAAACAATCAAAAATGTTTTAGTTTCTAGTATAACCAATGTTAACCAAAAATTTTATTCTAGCAAAAATCCATATGGTAACAAAACTACCACCGTTAGAACGTTTATATTTTGCCCGTTTTATTCTAGCAAAAATCCATATGGTAACAAAACTATCATAATAAGGTGTTATGAAAGCCTCTGTGTTTTATTCTAGCAAAAATCCATATGGTAACAAAACGAACCTATCTTGAGAAAGTACTAACGATACGTTTTATTCTAGCAAAAATCCATATGGTAACAAAACTTCGTTAGGCATCTTCTTGGTAACCTTTACAGTTTTATTCTAGCAAAAATCCATATGGTAACAAAACAAAACTAACAACACAAAATGCTCGCATTATGTTTTATTCTAGCAAAAATCCATATGGTAACAAAACCTTTTGCAGAATCTTCATACAATAATGAAGGTTTTATTCTAGCAAAAATCCATATGGTAACAAAACACTTGTAATCACAATTCGGATGGCAGCCTAAGTTTTATTCTAGCAAAAATCCATATGGTAACAAAACGCCTACCGTACCAATCAGGCAATTACATTAGTTTTATTCTAGCAAAAATCCATATGGTAACAAAACTGACCTTGCCCATGATGATACCGATATTTGGTTTTATTCTAGCAAAAATCCATATGGTAACAAAACTTACTACAGTATTTGAGATTGCCCCTAATAGTTTTATTCTAGCAAAAATCCATATGGTAACAAAACCTCAAAAAGATGATACCACAAGAATTCTTTTTGATAAAGTATTAATTAATCTATTTCATTAGTATTTTTTGTATAAATCTATCGTCTTTGTGTTCGTTATTAAATAAGTAATTTTCCATAATTATCTTTCCTTCCTCTAATGTCAATAATTTATAGTCATTATCACATATTTTCGTATACAAATCTTCATCAGATCCTAAATCTAAACTGTCTTGTTCACATAAATAATATTTTTCGATATCTCTATCAATAAAGGGATTTTTATCTAAAACCACAAGTATGATTGCATTCTTGATTTGCTTCAACAATTTATATATTGATTGAGTTAATCTAGATATCTCAACACATATAATACATACTTCAATTTGTTGATGTTCTACAATATATTTTATTAGTTCTAATTGTAGAAGAATTATTTCTTCTGATGTAAAATCAAATTCATTTTTTGTCATAAAATCTTCCATATAAGCAGGAGTTAGTATTTTCAACAATTGTTTAGGAACCATACATGTAAATTGACTATCTATAGCTGAATATTCATTTAATTCTTGACTTAATGATTCAAATAAATAATTAAGCGTTTGTATGGTATCACTAAACTCTTCCGCTCCTAATAATGTTTCAAAATATTTTTGTAATAAAGATTTTGAAGGTAATTTATACTCTTGTGCAAGTGAATAATATTTATGAACATAAAAATACATACTATTTTTTATATGAACTTTTTGTTCATCCAAATAGATGATAGCTATATTATTCTTTTCTTCAGCATATTCACTAGATTTTATGTCATTAAAATACATTGATAAACTTCTAATTATATCAAATTTCGTCTCATCGTTTTCTCCACATATATATTTAATATCTTGAACTAATATTTCGTAAATGTCATTCCCTTTTGCAATAGTTAATTTTTTCATAATTTAATAAATGAATCCCTTGTAACGACTTCTTCTTGTTTTGATTTACCACCCACAATAACTTCTATCTTAGCATATTGTTTTTCAGTTACTAACATAATGCGAATTTGTCCAGCTTTAGGTACATTTTTTCGTAATAAGTTAATATGACAAACAGCAGCTTCACGATTTGGAAATATTTTAGAATAAACAGAAAACTGCATCATTAAATATCCATTTTTTATTAGATATTTTCTAAATTTAGTATAAGTTTTTATTTCTGCTTTAGTCGTCATAGGTAAATCAAAAAATAACAATAAGCGCACAAAATTATAAATCATGACAATAAGGCAAAGGATATACGAAATATTTAGAATTTCCTGTTTCTAAAACTTTGATAATTCCTTCAAGATAAATATATATTGCATTCGCAACTGTTTGTAATTTACCATCAATCTCAATTTTTTTCACAGTTAATTGAATCAATTCTTCTCTATGACTTTGTTTAAATAAAATATCTTCTCTCATATTCTCATAAACATAAGAATCAACAATTGGACGAAAAACTTCAATAACATCATCACTTAAATTAAACATATTTTGTTTTCCTTTATGAAAAATACCTAAATTAGGAATATATCCCTTTGCTACAATGATAGACGAAATTAAAGAACGGAAAATTGCATATCCATAATTTAAACCTGCATTAATTACATCTTCCTCCATTCTTATAAAATCATATCCAAATAGTTCTCTAAAATACATTTTTGCTACTAATCCCTCACGATTCGTTTTATCTCCTAATGTCACTTCATCATGAAACAAATATAATTTTTCTATAACATTAAAGTCTGTACCCTTTGTTTTTAAAATTTCTATCTGATTTCTGATTTTTGCTTTTACGATTAATTGATGAACTAATTTTTTATTTTCATTTTCCCAACAAATTTGTTTTTGTAAATTTCCACTTTGTGCAAAATGTCCATTCATTGCCATGATATAACTTTGTGGCAGATGATCAATTCCACATAATATTGTACATACATTATTTGCTGTTAGTTTATTAATTAAAGGAACACTTAACGTTGATTTATAATTATCAATCACTAATATCATGATATCTGAAATTGGAATTAAGATTTCATCTTTATCGATTAAAACCTTTAGATTATCTAAATACAATTTCAAATTATCACTTTTTTCTACATATAATACTCTATGACTCATACTGAGTTCTCCTAACATAAGAAAAGGCTCCTATAAGGAGCCGAATCCGGGATAAACCCTTGTTTTGTTAGGTCATATAGATTTTTGCTAGAATATAACCGTCATTATTATATGCTAATCAAACTCTAATTTCAATACGTTATTTTGATTTTCATAAACATTTCCTAATATATCCGTAGAAAATTTCGCAACCTTCTGAAGAGAACTAACGCTAACTTTTAATCGCTCTTTAGAATAAGTATAAATTGGTTTTACTTCTATCACATTACTTTTATCATTATTTGTTGCTGTAAATTTCAAAATTTCGTATTCACCCTTAAACAATCTTTTTGCTCCATCTCCCTCTGTAGATAAATCATACACATATGGGCTGCCATCTTTTCTTTTAATACCGATTAATTCATCATGATGCAACGAACAAATAAATTGCCAAGAATCCTCAATTCCTTTTTCTTGCTTTTGTGATTGATACCAATTCGCATCAATCACATACTTTTTGATTGATTTTTTATAGAAAACATTATTATAACGAATAGTTACTATTTTATATTTACCTTTTGGTGATTGATAAATATCTGTACGATATGGACTTATTTGTAAAAGTACTACTTTCTTGTTTTTAGTATCATAATTTTTTGTAATATCTATACAGCTATTTAACTTTCCATCTGCATACTTCATAGAAGTGATTTCTGGTCCATTATTCTTTTTAGAGTATTTTCTAATTTTTCCATGTTCCTCAAAGTATAATGCTAACGGATTATTATTTCCCTTTAATTCATATTGATTTTTACCTTTTTTATATGTATATACATTTTTATCGTCTTTATAGGTACGGAAATGGTTCAAAATAATATCTTGAATGATTTTAAAAGTCTGTGGATCATTTTGATACATTAACCATTTCTCCAAATTATCATTATTGATAATAGAATTTGTTAATTTATCGAAATTTGGCGCATAAATATCTTTATATTTCTTTATTACTTTTTCTTCATTATCTATGCATCTTGTGCTGTAAATTGTTTCATCTGCAACCTGGCGATTTGGTTTTGTATCAATTTTATGAGAAATTTTTATTGGAGCAAACTGCATTTCATTTCGTTTTATTAGTCCATTATAATACTGGAAAGATTGTTCATGCAATAATTTTAGATTTTGAATAAACTGAATATAAATAGGATTCAAAACTTCATTATCCTCTTTAACAGGAAATACTTCTCCTGTTTTTTCATCGTATAGTTCATTAAAGTCATATTTTACTAAATATGTCTGTAATAATGACAATTTTTTTATTGAGGCTACTAGCAATGCATCAATTGCGTGATGTAAATAATCTTGTTCACGTACTTTATCCATGTGAATTCGTTTTCGGAACAAATGTGTTATGCTACCTCGTATTGTATGTACTTTTGTCTGAATTTCATTATCCTTGAAGTATTGTGTTAAGGTATTTAAAACAACTCTACTTGCATAGCTAGTATCTACTAAATTTCTTGCAATAAAATCTTGTATATTGGTAAATTTTGTAATGTCTTTTTCATACAATAAGTTCTCTTTCTTTTTACGTGAATAATTCTTATTGTTTTTCACAAATGTTCGATATGTTTGACTATCCACATTACTAAATTTATTATTTAATAATGCATAAATCGGAGTCTGATTTCCTTTCTTTTGATTTTCTTCACGAGTTACAAGTACCTTATTGTTTAGAGAATCATCTAACGAAATAGAGATTGGAATAATATGATCTATTTCATATGCTGTAGCATCATTAATTAGTAGATTTAGATCAATAGGTTTTAATTCATAAGCTGTTTTACATTCCTGCATTACATACAGTCTTACTTTTTGCTTGGTTTTTCCATTAATTAACGTTGGATCATATCCTTCTTTTTTTAATATTTCCTCTACTTGCCGATTTGCATCATCATATGATTTTTGGATTTTACGAATATTCTGCGCTCTTTCTTGTGAGTTTTTATCTCTAGTAGTTTCAATAACTATGGAATCAAATTCTCCATAACGTTCACGTAGCTCGTTTATAACTTTAAATGTTTCTCTTTGTGCTCTTTTCGCAACAGGTGATAAAATCGCTTCATCATCTGCATAAATATATTTTTGTCCTTTTAAGGAAATTCTATTTTTATCAAATAGTTTTAATTCATGTAAAACCTGCATCTGATTCATAGAAGATACCAACATTTCTTCATTAATTAAGCGCATCGCTTTAAATGACAAAGAATGATATTGTGTGATACCTTTCATATTTGCGAGTTCATCAATCAATTCCATTGGAAGATTTTGATATTTACTCTTTATAGCATTTTTTCTTTCTTCAATACCTTTTTTACATGTAATAATTTCAGAAATTTCATCAATAACTTCTTTATTGTTTTTATATTCATAAAATTCGTATTTATCAAATATTTTCTTAAACATCTTATAACCTTTAAATTCGGTTAATAAAGGTTTTTCATTTTTATCTATACGAAAGCCCTGTATATCTTCCAGTTTCACATTCAATTGCTTACTAAGTTGTACAGGGGTTATACCGCCTTTCTCGTGAACATATTCTATGACTTTTTGTTTATCTTCTGTAGATAGCTTCTCTCCTTCAATCGTCAAATTGTTTATATCATTGAGAAAATTAAATAGTTCTGCTGTATAAGAATATTTAGGAGCTCTTAGTTCTTCTGGGAAAACACTACACTTTCCTCTCATCTTTTCAATTAAATCAATGGGTTCCGCTCCAAAGTACTCCCATCTACCATAAATAGTTGGAGATTTTTCACTTCCAGGACCTTCGTAATACATTCTTCTTCTCGAAATTATTTGAATAATATTTTCACGTATTTCTTCTGAAATATCCTGATGGCGTAATATTTCTCTCGCTTCATTTACATAATCTTCAGTTTTAAAATTATTTTCTATTCCACGAATTTTCCCTTGATTTTCTAATTTCTCTAGTTGTATCTGGCATATGTATTTCCCCATTGCCAAAGCTTTACTATTTCTGCCTAAAATTGATTTTGTTCCTTCATCATCATTTTCCACTGTATCTAACGTAGTTCCTCTATGTTTTGTTAAATGTAATATTGCACATGTTAATTCTTGACTTGTAAGTTTTTGTGTTAACCCTTTTTGGCGAATCTCATATGGATTATTAAGTGGTACATAATTCTCCATCATTATGTTTACTTCTTTTAGATATTTTTTCATATCTTCTAGTCTTGTTTGGCGCCTTCTGCGTAAACGCCTACCACCACGTTTAGACCTTCTATCTACATTATTACTAGCAGTTCCTTCTTTAAACAAACGTACTCCATAATCAACAAAGGAATTTCCATCAATATCAATAACTCCATAACCAACAGAAGTTATTCCAATATCCAACCCTAAAACGAGTCTTCCCATTTCAACCTCTCCTCTCTTTTTACTATTATTATAAATATTATTTTACAATAAATGAGTATAAAGGAAAAGGAAACTTAAAGTAATACATAATTTCATTTATGATATGGATTATTATTTTGAATCATATAGGCACGATAAATCTGTTCTAATACAAGAATCCTTGTCATTTGATGCGTAAATGTTAAATCACTTAACTTCCAGCGATAATTGCATCGTTCATAAACATTTTTACCTGGCCCTAAAGAACCAGCAATCACAAAAGTAATATTGCTAGTCTGATATGTCTGTAACTGTTCAAGCTTCTTAGAAAATTGCTCACTATCTAACATGTCTCCCCATAAATCTAATAAAATAACGTACTCCTGATCTTTGATTTTAGAAAGAATACGTTCTCCTTCTTTTTCTTTAACTAGCTGATTCTGTGCTTCACTATTATTCTGTGGAGCTATTTCATCTGCGACTTCAATAATCTCTAATTTAGTAAATGGCTTTAACCGTTTAACATATTCATCAATTAGACTACGCATTGCTTTTTCTTTAATTTTTCCAACTGCTACAACTTTAATCATAAACTCCCTCAATTCTATATTCGTGGTTACATCATAGGCGATAGTCTTTGTTATGTCAAGAAAAAAGGACCGAAGTCCTTTAACACAATAAACGTTCAATACGTTTTCCCTCATAAACGCCATCTAATAATTCATCTCGATATACATCATACATCTTAAATAAACGTTTAGCTCGTTCTGGATTTCCATATACTTTCCAGTACCCGACTAATTTACATGATTCCTTTTTCATAAATCCTTCTACATCTTCCAAAGGATATCCTAGAAACACACCTATTTCATGAGGATAACTGCAAGACTCACACAATCTATGGTTTAGATGTTTAAAGATTGCGGATAAATCCTCTTGATCAGGGTAACCAAAGTCGGATAGAAACGAGTGTACTTTTGAATGGTGAAGTCGATGTAATAAGGCATGTTTTCGATATACATAGATAGTAAGTCTCTTACATCCTTCCTGAAACAGATAAAATTGTACACCGCACTGTTTTAATTTATTCTGATATCGTTGAACTAAATCTTTCACATCATCAAACTGTTTATTTGATATATGAAACATATTCGCAATTTTTATATTCTTTAAAACCGGTGCACAATACATTGCCAATAATTCTTCAAATTCTGCTTCTTCTCTTGGCATATTACATTTTAGATAATATATCTTTTATCGCTGCAATATCTTCATCTGTTCCACTATTTTCGACTTTATATAAACACTCTACATCATATGTTTCTGCTATCTTATCCCCAGCTTGACAATATGCTTCTCCATAACCCTGATCACCAGATACAACAACGCCTTTTAAATTCATTGAATTTGCAATAAGAAAGGTTTCTACTTCCATAGGCACATCACCATAACCATCTGTATATGTAAATAATACATAATCCTCATTAAGAGTTTCATTTCCAGTTTCTATATGTAAAGCATCAATACCTAATGCCTGTACAATAGATTCTACATTTCCAGTTCTAGATGCATAAGCTATTTTCATATAAATTCCTCCTCTAGTTAGTTTTATCTAACTTTTATTGTATCTAAATGTTAGCATAGACTAACTATTGTTGTCAATCATTGTTTCTATCTTTTTTATCTTATTAAAAAGAAATAAAGTTCAAAAAATTCTTTCTATAAACAAAAACGCCCAAATTAGGCGTTTCGTTACTGTTTATTCTAATTCAACGGTTTTTGTTATTTCTTTTCCTTTGCGTTCCACAATGATTTCAACTTTATCTCCAACTTTTTTATTGTATAGAAGCTGACGATATTGTTTAAAGTTTGTAATCTCTGTATTATCAAACTTCACTAAAACATCTCCTGGGCGAATTCCAGCAGAAGAAGCTGGAGTACCTGTCTGTACTTTCACAACAAACAATCCGTTTTTGACATCATCATCAATATCTAGATAGAGTCTATCCCACTCCGTCAATTGTTCAATAGGTAAAACAGATATACCTAAAATCGGACGTTCTACTTTTCCGTTCTTCTCTAACTCATTTATAATTGGAAGAACTTCATTGATTGGCAAAGCAAAACCAAACCCTTCTACAGATGTATCTGAAATCTTCATGGAGTTAATTCCAATTAACTCTCCAGCCATATTGATCAAAGGTCCACCGCTATTACCAGGATTAATGGCCGCATCCGTCTGCAAAACATTCACATCCCAATCACTAACACCATTATCATCCGTATCTACTTCCATACGACGATCTACACCTGAAATCAAGCCTCCAGAAACACTTCCTTGGTATTCGATTCCTAAAGGGCTACCCATCGCAATGACATATTCTCCTTTTTTCACTAATGAAGAATCTCCCATTGTAAATACTTCGGCATCAAAATCGACTTCTGTTTTCAATAAAGCTAAATCACTTAATTCATCTTTCCCAACAATTTCTACTTCCTGTTCTTTGCCATTCGCAAAGGTAACAGTAGCTTCCGAACCATCCGCAACGACATGATTATTCGTAATAATAAAAACTGTATTTCCATCTTTTTTATAGATAGCACCGCTCCCTGTGCCAATTTCCTGTCCATTGGATAAAGAGGTCACAGTTACGACTTTATTTTCACTTTTACTTACTAATTCTGTAACATCGCTTGTGATATTTACACTAGCCTGCTGTACAGGAATTTCACTGCTGGATGAAGTCCCTTTTGATGAATCCTGTCTATCCTGTACGAAAAGAATTGTTAGGATAATATTCCAGCCAATAAGAGCTGTAAATAAGAACGCTATCCATCGTTTCATATCATTTGCCTCCGATATAGATTCCAAATTGTTCTGCTGAATGAAGTTTTAGTCCTTCTCTATCTTTTTGTTTTTTATGTAAGGTCTGTTTTAATGTATCTAACGCCATTTCACGAGTATTTCCTTCTTGTGATATATGAGCCAAAATAATTTCTTTAGTATTTTGTCCCATTACATCAGTAAGGATATTGGCACTATCTTCATTACATAAATGACCATTATCACCGATAATCCGCTGTTTAAGATAAATTGGACGTGATGTCTGCATCAGCATCTCAATATCATGATTGCTTTCAAAGATATAATAATCCGCATTGCGTATATATTCTTTTACTTCTTCTTTAATATACCCAGTATCTGTCACATATACCATTTTTTCATTTTCGGTTTCAATTACATAACCTACCGTACCTTCACAATCATGACTCATAGGCAATGTTGTAATGCGAAAATCCTGTATCTCAAAGGTATCAAAAGGTCGAATGGAATGTAAATGATTCGTATTAATGTCCTGTGTCGAAAACGTTGGAATTGGATCAAATAATTTCACCTGTGATACATGATCCGTATGCGTATGGGTAATTAAGAGTGCATTGCTGATCATGGGATCATATTGAATCTGCTGGAAGCAGTTATTTAAATATTTACGAGTTGTCCCACAATCAATCACAAGATTTGTATCTTTATGTTTAATTAAACAACAATTTCCTTTTGAACCACTCGCAAGTAATGCAAATTTCATAACCCACTACCTTTCTAATAACCTTCGTGTGCTATATTAAAGAATGCTGAAATTGATTTTTGGAAAGCCAATTCCACATTACCTGTGGCACCATTACGATGCTTTGCAATATTAACCTCTGTTTTATCTGTTGGATCTTTTTGTTCTGCATCATCATCTTTTGCATAATAAGCATCTCGATATAAGAACATAACGATATCGGCGTCCTGTTCAATTGCCCCAGATTCACGTAAATCTGACAACATTGGATGCTTATCCGGTCTTGTTTCTACCGAACGAGACAGCTGAGATAACGCAATTACTGGGCATTCCATTTCTCTGGCAAGTCCCTTTAATGAACGAGAGATTTCTGAAATCTCCTGTTGACGGTTCTCACCGCTTTTTCCACTTCCGCTAATCAGCTGAAGGTAGTCGATCACAACTAAATCAAGGCCATGTTCACTCTTTAGTTTTCGGCATTTTGAAAATATTTCTGATATCTTTACATTGGAGCTATCATCTACAAACAGCTTGCTGGCCATTAATTCATTAGCAGCTTCATTTAATTTACTAAACTCTTCATCTAAAATAGCACCACTTCTTAATTTACTTGATTCTACTGCAGATTTCGCACTTAAAATACGTTTCATCAATGCTTCTGCAGGCATTTCCAGTGAGAAAATCGCAATAGCTCCTGGATTATAATAGGAAGCATTTAGCGCAAGATTTAACGCAAAAGCTGTTTTTCCCATCGCCGGGCGGGCCGCTAAAATAATAAGATCTCCTCGCTGAAATCCGTTCGTCATACGGTCTAAATCTGTATATCCCGTCTTTATTCCGGTTACTCGATTATCGCTGGAACGAAGGCGAATCAGTTCTTGCATAACATTGGAAACAACTTCACGACTGCTTTTAAAATCAGTTGCTCTTCTGCTTCTTGTGACATTTAGGATATCACGTTCTGCCTTATCCATGATGTCATCAAGATCATTAGCAGTATCAAAACCTTCTTCCGCAATCTGTTCAGCTGTTTCAATTAAGCGACGCAGATGTGCACGGCTTTTGATCATATCAATATAGTACACACTGTTTGCGCTAGAGATTGCTGTATCACTCAGCTTGATAATGTAATCAGCTCCACCAACAAGATTTAATTGATCGGTATCCTGTAATCTTGCAATCAAGGTAGTCACATCTACTGGCTTTCCACTATCTGTAATGTCCATCATAGCAGAGAATATACGCTGATGAATATCCAGATAGAAATCTCTAGCATCTAAGCCTTGATCATATACGACACTGGTGACACTAGGATAAATCATCATAGCACCAAGAATCGATTGTTCCGCCTCCGTGCTATGTGGTAATTCTCTACTCATAAAGCCTCCTACCCATTTACATGTACACGAATGGTACCAATTACTTTATTCTTATATAAATCAACTTTTACATCAGTATAACCTAATGATGTAATAGCATCATTATCAATTACTTTTTTCTTCTCTACATGAATACCATATTGATCATGTAATTTTGCAACAATCTGTTTAGTAGAAACACTACCAAAAACTCTTCCGCCTTCCCCTGTTTTCACATGGAATTCTAAAGTAATTTTTGACAGCTGTTTCTTGATTTCTTCAGCTTCTGCCTCTTTTTGTTTTTCCATCAGATCATGCTGAAGGTTTTGTTCATCTAAGATTTCCATACTTTTCTTAGTCGCTAGAACTGCTAATTTTTTATTTAGTAAGAAATTTCTTCCATAACCATCACTAACTTCTACAATATCACCTTTTTTTCCAACTTTTTTTACATCACTTAGTAGAATTACTTTCATCTTTGTCGTCCTCCTCTTTTTCATTTAAATATGCATCAATCACTTGCATCAATTCTTCATTGATAGCTTGCACACTTGAATTTTCTCGCTGTAAAGCTGCCATTGTGAAGTGACCTCCACCATGCATATTTTCCATAATTACCTGTACATTAATAATACCTTTACTCCGAGCAGACACCGCAACTCTTCCATCTTCTATATTTCCAATGACAAAACTTGCCTCTACATTTTTAATATTCAACAAGGAATCTGCCACCTGTGACATTAATGTACGATTCATAGCTTTATGATTATCTACTGCCGCAATAATCATATTATCTTTATATTTACGTGCATATTTCATAATTGAAGTCTTTTCTTCAAATTCATCAAAGTTTTCTTTTAGTAGATTTTCCGCCATAATCGGATCAACCCCTAAATTTTTCAAATATGCCGCAGCTTCAAATGTTCTTCCGCCGGTTCTAGTTTTAAATCGATTTGTATCAACTAAAATACCGACATACATTAAGGTAGCTTCTTCTTCACTTATATTCACTTTGTTTGACTGATATGGCAGGAATTCTGTTGCTAGTTCACATACAGAGCTTGCGCTGGATTCTACATATACCAGTAATGGGTTACCAATAAAATCCTCACTTCTTCTATGATGATCGATCACAATGATACGATTAGCATTTTCAAGTGTTAAAGGAGCTCCTGTCTGCTTTGGATTATGATGATCCACCGCAATTAATAAATCATCATCTTTAATCATACGACTAGCATCCGCATCACTAATAAAACGATGCCGTCCTTCTAATTTTTCTTTATAAAGATTCATAGCTTCCTGTAATTGTGGTTCAATTCCACCGCTTAAGGATACAACATATACTTCTTTCTCATAAGATGCCGCTAATCTAGACATGCAAAGAGCACTACCCATACAGTCAAAATCCATATTCTGATGTCCGATCACAAAGACACGGTTTGCCTCCATAACAGCTTCTTTAATTGCCTGAGACATAACACGAACACGAACCTTACTACGTTTTTCCTTAGCTTCGCTATTTCCTCCATAGTATTTAACACTTTCTCCATATTTCTTAACAGCAGCCTGATCTCCACCTCGACTCTGTGCCAGTTCTAATAAGTCATTTACCATGGAATCTAACAAACGAAAATCTCCGGTTCCTCTTGCAAAAGACATACTTAAGGTAATGGAAACTTCAATTTCTTCAGCATTTTTACGAATTGTATTTAAAATACTAAATTTATCCTTTACAACTTTCTCAAAGATTTCTTCATCTAGTATTACTAAAAAGCGATCAGAACGTAATCGACGAATAAACATTCCATATTGAGTTGCCCACTCTACAATTGGCTGACGAAGCTGAGTATTGATCGTAGCCATTGTTCCTTCATCTTCATACTGCTGTATTTCCATATAATTATCCAGCTGCAATAACCCTGCCACAATAGCTCCTTTTTTATACCGCTCTGTAATTTGTGATAATTTTGTAACATCACGAACAAATAGAACCTGTCCATTTTCTTTACGCGCTATATCATATACATAATCACTATTGTTTTCTTTTGCTGTGATTTCATCTACTGATCCATTAAACAAGTCTGTGATTTCCGGAATCCAGCTTGTCAGTTTTTTACCGACAATATTGACTCCTCTTTCTTCCAGGAAATCATTGATCCAAGTAGCATTATACTGTTCATCATAGGTAATGATCCCTACCTGTCCATAAGACAAAGCATCCTTAGCATCATGTCCTAATATATGAGAAATATCAATATCCCGCTGTTCCTTATCTCGTTCATATTTCAAAACAATCCAGATAATTACTAAAATATTAAATACCAATAATATCAGCAATGGTATAAATTGTACTCCAGGTATCCCTGCCATATACAGCACAAATAATGCAGTAGCTTCCGCAAATAAAATGATAGCCAGCTGTACCTTAAAATTTTCTAGACGATCCATTACTTACACCTCTTCTCAGCTTATCTCGAAATCTAAACAAAATATCTCCAATTCCTATGAGCGAAATGATATTATTTAGAAAGAGAGCACATATGATAAAGATTAACACATAAAGCTTACTATGTTTCTTATTTATTGCCATTCTCATTAAAATATATACTGCGCCATAACCAAATGTGAAAACCTTGCTGACGACATAGAGTACAAGCAATATAGAAGAAACTTCATGATTTAATTTTAGCACATTTCTACTATAAAATAGAACCCAAATCATTAGAATAACGACACCAATCCATACTGGAGCCTTAATTTCTATCGGATTTTTCATTTTTCTGACTGAAATTTGCAATCTTGGCAATAAAATATTTGATATCATGTGAATACATAAAGCTTGAAGAAAGCTCATCAATACCGCAAATAACAGGAGGAAAACCGGTACCAGCTCTACTGCATCAACATCCTGCATATGCGCAAGTTCTAATATTTTCTCTACAATTTGAATATCTTCGGATATATCATACCCAAATAAAGAAGCAAATAAAATCGTAGTGATCAAATAGGAAAAAAATGTGAATATAACAGTACACAAAATTAAATGTCCATTCTTCCAATTTTTTCTTACTCCACCACCATACACCAGTCCTACTAGAATACTGCTGAAAAGATAAAATACAGTTGTAAATGAGCCTAACATAATGCTTAATAGAAGCATACATACAGATGGCAGAATAGCACTTTTCACTCCATATTTTGCAGTATAAATCAAAATAGGAAATGATAATACCCAATAAATTGCATACTCCAACACATTTCCTAATTGTCGATTAAGCAATAGAAACAGACAAACGATTGTACACATCATTGCCCCTTCTGTAATTTTCTTTGTACCATCCATAATATTATCCTCCTATAGAAAAAAACTCCACCTAATTCAGATGGAGCATATTTAGTAAGAATTATTCGCTTACGTAAGGCAATAAAGCCATCTGGCGTGCACGTTTAATTGCAGTAGCCAGCATACGCTGATATTTAGCACGTGTACCAGTTACACGTCTAGGAATAATTTTCCCATTTGCAGAGATAAATCTCTTCAACAATTCAACGTCTTTGTAGTCGATGTATTCAATTTTATTTTTCGTAAAGTAACATACTTTTTTACGTCCCATACGCTGTTTTTTGAATGCCATAGAAAATCTCCTTTCTACCAATTAAAATGGTAAATCATCACTTGCGATATCTAATGTATCGCTGCTTGTAAAGTCATTGGAGTAGGACTGTGAACTGGAAGTATCACTCTGATATCCCATATTACCTTGATCATAATCAGGCATATAGGCATTGTTTGTAGCATTATTAGATGCAGCATTTTTACTCTCTAAAAATTGCACACTATCAGCAACTACCTCAGTCACATATACTCTTCTTCCATTCTGATCATCATAGCTCCGTGTCTGGATTCTTCCTTCCACTCCAACTAGAGATCCTTTATGAGTATATTGTGCAACGATATCCGCTGTTTTATTCCAGGCAACTGTGTTGATAAAATCAGCATCAGGCTGACCTTCCTGTTTAAAACGACGAGTACATGCAACGGTAAAGGATACAACAGATGTTCCGCTTGCAGTCTTACGCAAAACTGGATCTTTTGTTAAACGCCCGACTAATACAACTCTATTGATCATATGTCCTTCCTCCTTCTCGTCTTACTCTTCGTCCTGAGTTTTAACAACCATAAAACGTACGATGCTGTGGTTAATGCGAGCTAAACGTTCAAATTCATGAATTCCTTCGTTGTTAGCAGTAACATTGATTACAACATAGTAACCTTTTTTCATGTGATTGATTTCATACGCGAACTCTTTCACGCCCCATTCGTCTACCTTATCGATAGAACCTTCATGGTCAGTAATGATGCTGTGTAATCCATCCATTACTTTTGCGCGTGCTTCATCATCTAGAGAAGCGTTCACGATGTACATGATTTCGTATTTTTTCATTCTGTACACCTCCTCATGGTCATATGGCCCTATAAATACTGTTATAGAGCGGGGAGTAGAGACTTCTACCCGTTTCAGTATTATAACACTATGCACCATTTTATGTAAAGAGTTATTTTATCGATTTATGCTCTTTCTTCATAAATATCCAGCTTACGTATCAATATTCAAAATTTATTAAGGCAAAGACTACATTCACTGTCAATTTTCTCTTATCTTAACATTTACCTAAACATAAATCAGGCGTATAATAATTTAGAAAATGAGAGGTAATTGTATGAGTTCTGAAAGTTTAAAACAAAAGGGATTAATGATTGATGGTGTTATTTGGAAACAAATATTTTTATTTTCTATACCTTTATTATTAGGAAATCTATTCCAGCAGTTATACAATGCGGTAGACTCTATCATTGTAGGAAATTATATAGGTTCACAGGCTCTAGCGGCTGTTGGTTCTAGTGCTCCTGTTATTAATTTACTGATAAGCTTTTTCATGGGTTTATCTATAGGGGCAGGTATTATCATATCCCGTTATTATGGGGCAAGAAACATTGATGGCTTACAAGAAGCAGTCCATACCTCATTGGCAATTACTTTTATAGCTGGTATCGCAATGACCTTCATTGGTGTACTCCTATCTCCTTACATATTACAATGGGTAGGTACTCCCGATGATGTTATGAGCAGTTCTGTATTATATTTAAGAATTTATTTTTTAGGAATATTATCTGTTATGACCTACAACATGGGAAGTGGTATCTTACGAGCTGTTGGAGATTCAAAAAATCCTTTATATTTTTTGATCGTTTCTTCCATTATTAATGTCGTATTAGATTATGTATTTGTTGTATATTTTCACATGGGAGTAGCCGGTGTAGGCTGGGCAACACTTATTGCGCAAACTGTCAGTGCACTCTTAACACTTGCTTTATTAATAAGAACAAAAGCTGAGTATCGTGTTAACTTCAGACATATTCGTTTACATAAACACATGGTTTATGAAATCATTCGTTTAGGTCTTCCAAGTGCAGTACAAAACGCGATAGTTTCCTTTTCAAATGTTATTGTACAAAGTAATATCAATGCTTTCGGCTCACTTGCGATGGCAGGCTGTGGTTCTTATACAAAAATCGATGGATTTGCGATTCTTCCAGTAATGAGCTATTCCATGGCTCTTACAACATTTACTGGGCAGAATATCGGTGCTCAAAAATATGACCGAGTTAAAAAAGGCGCAAAAACAGGTATGATAATGAGCATATTGACCACTATCTGTATTACAATTCTATTACTACTGTTAGGCCCTAATGTTCTTGCGATTTTCTCACAAGATCAAAGAGTTATTGAATATGGATTATATATGATGCATGTTTTAGCACCAGGCTATATTTTCTTAGCTATTTCTCATGCGTTAAGCGGAATTATAAGAGGAGCAGGTGTTACTACAATCCCTATGGTTGTCATGGTATGCTGCTGGTGTGGTTTACGTATGGCATGGATCCTAATAAGTGTTCCTTTATTCCATGATATCGGTGTGGTATTCTTAGGCTGGCCAATCACATGGATTGCAAGTGCACTGTGGTTATTCCTATATTATAAAAAGGGAAATTGGTTGAAAAAATATGAACAGAACTAAGCAGTTTCAAAAGTGATACTGCTTTTTTTAGTCAATTATGATATTATTTAGTCATGGAATATAGTGTAATTATTGTTGCGGCCGGAAAAGGAACACGCACAGGTTTAACCTACAATAAAGTTTTTTATAAAGTAGGTGATACCCCTCTAATCAAATTAACTGTACAGCCTTTTTTAGAAGACGAAGACTGTAAGAAAATCATCTTATCGATTTCACCAAATGAACGGGAGGATTTTAAACAGATTTTACACAATGAAAAAATCGTATATACAAAAGGTGGAGCGACTCGACAAGAAAGCGGATATCTAGGTCTACAGAAAGTAGATACAGAATACGTTATGATTCATGATGGAGTTCGTCCTTTCATCACAAGCAAACACTTAAATGACATCAAAGATGCCCTAAAACAGGATGATGCAGCTCTATTAATGATTCCTTTAATTGATACGATTAAGGAAGTTAAAGATGGCTATGTAGTTCATACTCCAGAACGTTCTCATTATTATTGCGCACAGACACCACAAGCATTCCGTACTGATTTGATTTGTAAATGTCATGAGGAAGCTAGAAAACATCCCGATATTATCGCAAGTGATGACGCAATGCTAGTAGAACTATTCTCCGATTCTAAAATCAAAGTAGTGGAAGGAAGCTATGACAACATTAAAGTTACTACTCCAAAAGATTTAAAACAAATCAATAACAAATAAATCCCCGGGTTGGGGTTACAGGATGTATCTTAAACCTTTTATACTAAAAGCAATGTTTATCCATATGATTCATACAAAACATTGCTTTTTCTATATTCTATTATTGTATCGCTCTTACTACTTTATCACGAAGACCTTCTTCTACCTTTAAAAGATCCATCGCTTTATATACGTCTAGATCGGGAAGTTCTTCCATTAAGCTCTTTACATGTTGGACTGTACTATCAAGTTTTCCCACTTCAATACCTTGTGATAAGCCCTGTGATAAGCCTTGTTTGATACCCTGAGCTAATCCTTCTTCAATCCCTTGTTGTAATATTCCTTCACTTAAATTACACATTACCTCCATCTCCTCTCTAAACTTATCTGTTATTATTATATCATATTTTCTTCTAGGATTTCTATCCTTTCTTCTTTTGTTAGTATTTTGGGTCGAAATAATACATTGAATAGATTAGATAAGCTTGCCTTCGTCTTTACATCCGTTGGATGCATCTTTGGATTTACAATAATAATTTCTTCTCTATCATCATAAGTTTCCCTTAATACTTTTCCTGTATCTATATCTGTCTTTTTATGTAGTATCTGAAATCTTTCTATTTGACCATCTTTTTCCAATACATGATTCATACATATCCATATCGATTTTACCGATTTCATCTGATTGAAATTCATTTTCTGAAATCCTTCCGGATCATTCTTTTGCCCGCTAATCAAACGAGAGGCATAATATAGCCCTCGATCCTTTAGATTATAACCTAAACTGCTGCTTTCTTGTTGGGCTTCTATATCAATCAGAAATCCTGGATGCTTTTCATCCAATGGATGATGAATTTCAAACTTCAGATCATAACGTATCTCTGCATATTTGATTTTCTTGTCCTCAACATTTAAACTTGCCAGATAGCTGCTATCCTGATTCATTTTTTGATAATTCATAACATAATAAGGTATTTTATCTATCGCTACATCTTTAAATTCTATTATCAGATATCGAATCACATGAGCCAATATTTGTTTATTGCTTAACATTATCTTTGCCTGATGGTCATGATCTTTGCGCTGCTTCTTCTTAGAACCATTTGTCTTATTTACCATTAGGTATTCTACCTCCTTACTATACTACATACGTAAGGAAAATTGAAAACTCCTAAATTATTTTTAAAAAAGTTCAAAAAAATCAATATTTGAAGAAATAACATCCGTCTATAGTAACCCCAATTAGTTTTTTTATATACGTCTTTAATTGTATTGACATTGTATCTTTGTTAAAATTAATGTAGATGAAATTGGAGGAATATATATGTTAGCTGATTATCACGTTCATTCAGAATTTAGCGATGATTCTATTTATCCTATGGAAGATGTAGTTAAAGATGCGATTAAACTTGGTTTAAATGAAATCTGTTTTACAGACCACGTGGATTATGGAATTAAAGTAGACTGGGATTCAGGTCAAGAAATCATTTATAGAAACAACGAACCTATGGCAAATGTAAATTATCCTAAATACTTTGATAAAATCAAGCAATTAAAAACACAATAAATATCAGGATAAAATTATGATAAAAACAGGATTAGAATTTGGTATCCAGCAACATACGATCAACCAATACGAAACCCTATTTGCGAAATATCCGCTTGATTTTGTTATCTTATCTATTCATCAGGTAAACAACCAGGAATTTTGGTCTCAGGATTTTCAAAGAAATAAATCACAGGAAGAATATAATACTGAATATTATAAGGAAATGTATGAAGTTATTAAAAAGTATAAAAATTACAGTGTTTTAGGGCACATGGATTTAATAATTCGTTATGATAAACAAGGTATTTATCCATTTGAAAAAGTTAAACCATTAATAGAACAAATCTTAACTCAAGTGATTAACGATAAAAAAGGAATAGAAGTCAACACATCTTCTTATCGATATGGAATAAAGGGTACTACACCTTCTATAGAAATACTAAAACTGTATAAACAATTAGGAGGAACTATCATTACAATTGGAAGCGATAGCCATAAACCTGAACATTTAGGTTTTCATATCGAAGAAACAAAAAACATACTAAAAGATCTAGGCTTTGAATATTATTGTACCTATACTAACATGACACCCATATTTCATAAGTTATGAAACCACTAGCATGAAAGCTTCAAAATATTTGAGGCTTTTTTCATCATGAATATATCATGAATATATTATGGTAGTGTCAAATAATAATTAGTTAAAATAGCCCACTACCCTTTATTTATCAGC